>LAHS01000401.1_pt1 | contig 25352 bp, 20 predicted proteins | sample 329651 | NCBI WGS metagenome assembly LAHS01 (sample SAMN03275699, study PRJNA271635) | activated sludge metagenome | isolation source: sample C-1 Sludge from hydrolytic chamber (first chamber) of Anaerobic... | reverse complement strand
GCGAGACGAAGTTCTCGCGGGATTTTGTCGGGTGTATCCTGGGCAGCGCCATCCTTGGCGCTGTGTTCATTACGGCAAATCGGTGTGTGTTCATCTCGGCTAATTGCATTGTGTTTATCGCGGCTAGTCGCTGTGTTTTCTCTTTGTAATTTGCGCGGCTTCATTCACTGATAGAAAACAGAATGGAGTTTTTTGAACTGCAACACTTTTGAACATTACTTTTTGCTCAAAAAAACGTTATAAAAAATTGTACTTATCTATAAAACTTCATATACTAGTGAAGATGCAAGGAGATAAGTGCCTGTGATTGATGTAAATGTTGTGAATCCGTTTCTCACTTCATGCGAGAATGCTTTTAAAAGCATGTTCAATTTGAATCCAGAACATAAGCCTCCGTATCTTCTCGACATTATTGCAGGTCATCCGTGGGAAATATCAGGCATCGTTGGTCTTACAGGCGACTATACTGGTGTTGTTGCATTCCGCCTTCACAAAATTCTTGCAGATAAAATGCTCCAGAATTCAAATGTAACGATTGGTCCTGATGATAATAAGGAAGAAATTACGAGTGAGCTTGTCAGTGAATTTACGAACATAATTTCCGGCAACGCTATTTCTGCAATCAAAAACAAAAATATTAATATTTCTCCGCCAGTTGTTATATCAGGAAAGGGACACGTTATTTCGTGGCCTAAGAATTATCCTGTTGTTGCAATTCCGTTTGTAACGGAACACGGTACGTTCGAAGTCGATGTATGCTTTAAATAAAAAAAATACCCGTTTGTAATAAACGGGTATTTTTTTTATCATCTTTTTTTAGAATGGTTTGTATGTTGCGCCAAGACTGAACAGAACTATTTTTTTGTTAAGATCAAGTCCCTGATATGTTTCTTCAAAGTATTTTGAGTAGAGAACACCTGCAGACAGAGTGAGAATATCTTTGTAGGCTTTGTATTCTGCGCCTGCGCCGATTGTGACGCTGTCGAGAACAGGGCTGAACACATTGTTTGATGTGCTTGTTGTTCCCTGCTTGCTGTACAGAGCGCCTGTGCTTACAAGAATTTTATTGTTCACTGTCCAGTCAATGCCTGCGCCTGCTTCCCATGAATTGTCGTAATCATATTCAGAGCACTGGTTGACGACGTTGTCGATTTTTGCCTGTTCGTTAAAATAATAATTGAAGCTCATGCTTACATAGACCGGTTCGCATATTTGATATCCTGCGCCGATGTTAAGAACTGCGGGCATGTCGTTGTCAAACGTGTCGCCTTCTTCTGCGCCGAGAATCGTCGATGCCATTGTTCCGCCGAGAGAGTCAAATTTCATGCTGAGCTTTGTGATTGTCTGGTACTGTGCTGTCAGATCGAGAGAAGCAATCGGTTTTACGTGGACGCCGAAAATTCCGCCGAATCCGATTCCCCGTGCCTCATAGCTTACTTCATCGCTGCCGTTTACTTGAGAGAACAACGACGCGGAATCTATAAGAGAAAGCTTCTGGTGTCCTTCGAGAAGTCGTCCTGCTGCGGAAACCGAAATCATGTCGTTGATCTGGTATGATGCTCCGAGAACTTCACCGAATGTTACTGAGTACACATTGAGCGAGTGGTTTCCTGCTACGCTGGCAGCAGCAGTTTTTGCAGCCGCAGCTGCTGTTGTGCTGTCAGCACCTTTCGCCGTGTATGCTGTATATGCGTACTGGTATGACTTTGCATAGAGGAGTTCGTATGTCGCTGCAGTTCCGTCTGTATAGTCGAGTTCGCCGCCGCCGCCATAAATGCCGAATCCTCCGAATACCGCGAATTTTCCGTTTTTATAGACGATATCTGCATTGGGATAGAAGTAGACATTCTTGTCGTCTGTGTATGTTGTGCCGTCCAGCGTGTCGGAGTATTCCTTGAATACAAACTGGTTTCCGGCTTCAATATATAAACCGTCTGTCATAAAACCGGTGCCAGCTTCGTTGTAGAATACTGCTTCCGGTCTCTTGCTTTCTGTGTTGCGGCTGGGATTTCTGTGATATCCCGTGCTCATGTTTGTCTTATTGTCGATGCCGCCTGCAAATGAAGCGGCTGCACACATAGTCAGAAGTGCATAAAATGCAATTTTCTTCATAATTACTCCTCTAAAAGGGCAGGCGGAGCGTGGCGCTTTCCGGATATCCTGCTTTTCCTATTGTGCGGACTATAACAGAATCAGAATAAAATGACAATACACAATGACAAAAATTGTCATTGTGTATTGAATTGAGATTTTATACATTTTCAAGAAAATTATTGCTTTTTTTACGGTATTGTGTAATTTTTTTGAAAAACTTAACAAAATCACTTTACAAAAATTTTTTGAAACTCTAATATCTGCTGTAATTCAAATACTGATGATTGCTTTATTTTTATGATACCTAAAAGTTTTTTGTTTGAATAAGCTGACCCAGGGAGGGGCCGTTTGTGAGTACGCGCGAAGCAAAAACTTTTGGCGGTGATTTTCTGCCTGATGAAAGTGATTTTAATGTCTATCTCAAAGATTCCCTTACTAATGCATGTGCAAAGAAAACAAAGGTTGTTGTTGCTGTTATTGATATCGATAACCTTCGTGCAGTAAACAATTTGTCAGGAAGACGCGCCGGAGACGAGAAAATTCGTACTGTTCAGGAGTTTCTTGTCCGGTATCAGTCTGAAAACGTAAGGTCTTTCCGGTTCAGCGGTGATGAGTTTGTTCTTGTCTGCAAAGACGGCTCGTCCCTTGATACGATTATCGACCGCGGACGGATGATTGTTTCAAAGCTCGCTTCGTCCGGCGTTCCTGTTTCTGCTGGTGTTGCGATATATCCTGATGATGACACTGATATGCAGAATCTTGTGCGCGATGCTGATATTGCCCTCAATTATATAAAGGTTCGCGGCAAAGGAAACTTTGCTTTTTTTGAGCCGATGATGTATGAGTCATTCCGTGCAAACGCTGAACTTCAGGACAGAATCATAAACGGACTAAGACAAAAGCAGTTCATGCTTTTTTATCAGCCGCAGTTTTATCTGCAGGGACACAAGCTCCGCGGATTCGAGGCGCTTATCAGATGGAAGGATGAGCGCGGCTGGCATGAGCCGAAAAGTTTTATTCCGCTCGCAGAAAAAACAAATGTAATTCAGATTCTTGGTTCGTGGGTTCTCGAAAAGGCTGTTGAAACACTGGCTGACTGGCAGTATGAGCATAATTTTTCCGGAATACTTTCGGTAAATGTTTCACCGGTACAGCTGCGCTCTGCGCTTTTTGTTTCGGACCTGAGCAAACTGCTTTGCAAATACGACATCAGGCCGAATACACTTGAGCTTGAAATTACGGAAGGTGTTTTCATTTCCGACATCGGTGAGGCAAAAGATACATTCGAAAAAATTCATGCGCTTGGCGTCCGTATTTCTCTTGATGATTTTGGCACCGGATATTCTTCTCTTGGGTACCTGGGACAAATTCCTGTTAATACGCTTAAGCTTGATAAATCATTCATCGATAATCTTTCGTCATCTGACAGTCTGAACGAAAAATTGCTTGCTTCAATAGTGCCTGTTGTAAACCGCGCCGGAATGGAAACAATAGCTGAGGGCATAGAACATTCTGTGCAGCTCGACGAATTATGTACTATGAGCTGCTCGTGCGTGCAGGGATTTTTGTGGGGCAAGCCGATTCCTGAGCATTTGTGCGACCGCTATCTTGAGGGCGATGATTCTGCGCTCGATTTTATTAAAGAAAAATAACAGTCGTTGACTTCATTCCGTACGGTGTGCGAAAATGAAACCATGAGAAAAAATCTGGCTGTTTCATATATAAGTATTGTTTGTGTTTGCGCAGTTGCTTTATCACTTTTTTCATGCGGGCAGAAAACGCCGGAAATGACGCTTGAGGAAATTGCGGATTACACGCATCGTTCCGGTACTCTTCTTCTTGATAAGACAGTAAGCAAGCCGTGGACAGGCGGCGATTATGTTCCGGGTAAAAAAGGCGGCACGTGGTACGACTCGATTCTTTCTGACCCGAAGACATTCAATCAATACATCGGCGAGCGCGATAACGACAGCGCTTCTCTCATTTCTGTTACGACTGACTATCTTTCTGATTACGACGCAACAAAGCGCGAGTGGAAACCGCGGTGTGCATTCGCAAAAATCGAAACAGATGAAAAAAATAAAAAACTGATTGTTCATTTTACACTTCGCGACAATTTGTACTGGACATGGTACGGCTCTGATAAAAAAGTTCCAGTCACAAGCGATGATGCAGTGTTCTGGTATAACGAAATATACGGCGATCCTGAATTCCAAAGTTCCGGTTACGGACAGCAGTTTGTTACAATGGAAGATGGAACTGAAAAGCATATCGATATTGTTAAGATTGATGACAAGCATTTTGATTTTGTGTTCCCGCGCATAGTTGCAGATCCAATGCTTGCCACGAATATGAACCTTGCGCCGTCATTCATCTACCGGCCCGCGAAAGAAAAGGGCGGCATTGAAAGTGTGCGCAAGCTGTTCAGCGTTGCTGTTGACCCGAAGACAATTCCGTCTATGGGACGATGGTACATAGCTTCGTATGTGAGCGCGCAGCGGATTGTTTTGAAGCGCAATCCGTATTACTGGGATGCTGATTCAAACAATGTGAGCCAGCCGTATCCGGATGAACAGATTCTGCAGATTGTCGGCGATATGAATACTGACTATCTTCTATTTAAACAGGGCAAGCTCGAAACATATACGCCGCGTCCTGAAGAAGCTGATGCTGTTGTGAACGCGCAGGGAACAGACTACACCGTATTCAATGCGGAAGGCTCGATGGGTGCGCCGTTCTGGAGTTTTAACGAGAATCCGAAAAATAAAGACTCTTCGTATTACCGCTGGTTCACGAAAAAAGAATTCCGCCAGGCAATGAGCTGTATTGTGAACCGCGAGCGTATTATCACACAGACGTACCGCGGGCTTGGCGAACCAAAGTATGATTTTTTTCCGAGCGCGAATCCATACTACAATCCTGCGATAACGCTCAAATACCGCTATGATCCGGAAAGAGCTGTTGCGCTTTTAAAGCAGGCTGGCATTACGCGTGGAAGCGACGGAAAAATGCGGGATGAAACAGGCGCTGCTGTCGAGTTCGATCTTTCTGTTCCGTCAGTGAATACGGTAACGAACGACATTGCGCAGATTATTACCGATGAGTGCGCAGGAATCGGCATTACGGTAAATGTCCGTCAGGTTGATTTTCAAAAACTCGTTGAGATGCTTACTTCAACGTTTGACTGGCAGTCTGTGATTATGTCGCTCGGTGCAAATGCGTTCCCCTCGCAGGGAAGCAACGTGTGGCCTTCAAAGGGAAATCTTCATCTCTGGTATCCGATGCAGGAAAAGCCTGCTACTGACTGGGAAGCGCAGATTGATCATCTCTATAACGAGGGATGCTACACAATAGACCGGTCGCAGGCAGAAAAAATATGGGACAAGTATCAGTCGCTTATTCTGGAACAGTGCCCGCTTATCTATCTTGTGCGCTCGAAAAGTTTTTTTGCAATCCGCAACAAGTGGGATTTGACGAACGTGTATTATGACAACATGAACGGTGCAATGACAGAGCACGTGTTCATCAAGTAAAAAACGGAGAATAGCGCAATGAAAATAAAACAGTATTTTGTAAAAACACTGGCGACGATTTCATATCCTTGGCAGCAGTACCGCGCGAAGGCGCCGCTTGCTTCGTTTATAACCGAACGCATTGCCACAATGCTTGTGCTCTTGTTCCTGCTCGGGTTCGCTCTGTTTGGTCTGATGGCGCTCGCGCCCGGCGACATTGTCGATCAGATGATGACGCAGCAGCTGATGTCGAGTACATCTGGCGGCGGAACGGGCGGTTCTGTTTCATCGTCAGCAGCAAAATCTGACAATCAGTTTTCTGCAGACCAGCTTGCAAAGACACGCGAGGAATTCGGAATCGATAAGCCGTTTTATGTTCAGTACTGGCACTGGCTCGGCCGCGTGATTCTTCATCATGATCTCGGTGTGAGCCTTATTTCACATGCACCGGTCAGTTTCTTAATAAGCTCTCGTCTGTGGAATTCTGTTCTGCTCAATCTTATATCGCTTGTGTTCATTACTATTTTTTCATTTTTGCTCGGAGTGTATTTTTCTAGCAAAGCCGGAACAAAGACAGACATCGCCGCAACTTTCTTTGCGCTTTTTTTCCATGCGTTTCCCGGCATTCTTCTTTTGATTCTTCTCCAGCTGTTTGCGTCAGTCACCGGCGCTTTTCCTGTTACCGGCTATCCTGATTTTCCGTTTTCAAGCGCGCCCGGCAAATTCACATTCAGCTACATGTATCATATTTTTCTTCCGCTTCTTGCGTCGTTCCTCGGCGGTGTTGGCGGCACAATGCGCATGATCCGGTCAACTATGCTTGATCAGATGGGCATGCCGTACATCATGGCTCTCAGGGCGCGCGGTATCAGCGAGCGCAGAGTGTATCTTAACCATGCGTTCAGAAATACACTCAATCCTTATATTACGGGAAGCGCGAATTTGCTGGCGAGTTTGTTCAGCGGAAGTCTTGTACTCGAAATCATTTTTGCTTATCCGGGAATAGGAAGACTTATGTATGAAGCTGTTATGCAGCAGGATGTGAATCTTGTTCTTGCAAACAGCATGTTTATTTCTGCGCTCGTGCTCGCAGGCATGGTCATTTCAGACATTCTGCTTGCTGTCGTCGATCCGCGGATTCGCTACGGAAAGGAGGCGTGAGATGAAACAGTTTATTTTGTACTTGAAAAAACGCCCGCTTGCGATGGCATCTCTTGTTGTTCTTTTGCTGTTGTATCTCTTTATGATTTTTGCTGAATTTATTTCTCCGTATAAACCGACCACATCGTTCCCGTCAGATACATTCCATCCGCTCAATGTGGAGATAACTTCGCACGGACTTATGGCGCATGAATACAGAGTTCTCGAGCCTGCAACATGGCGCTACGCAAAAGTAAAAGGGCTGAGCCATCAGATCGATTTTTTCGTCAAAGGTGAATCATATACGATGTTTGGTTTTATACCGTGCAGCCGTCATCTTTTTGGCACACGTCCCGATGAAAAAACTGGTGTATCGTATCCTGTGTTCCTGATGGGCGCAGACAACCTTGGCCGCGATTTATTTTCACGCATTGTGTACGGCAGCCGCATATCGCTTACAATCGGCTTTGTGGCGAGCGCAATTTCTCTCGTTCTTGCAATTCTTCTGGGCGGAATAGCAGGTTATTACGGCGGCACGACAGACTGGTTTATCATGCGCTTCTCTGAATTTTTTATGCTGATTCCCGGACTGTATCTTATTCTGTTTCTCCGTTCTCTTTTGAATACAAACATGGACAGCGGGACGGCATACATGGTTATTACCGTGATTCTTTCGCTTGTTGGCTGGCCGGGAAGCGCCCGTACTCTGCGCGGCATGGTTCATGCGATAAAGCGCGAGGATTTTGTTCAGGACGCAGCTCTTGAAGGCGTTCCGTCAACAGTTATTATTTTCCGTCATATTATTCCGCAGATAGCAAGTCTCCTTATTGTAAGCACAACGCTTTCTGTTCCGGGCTTTATTATGAGCGAAACAACGCTTTCATACTTGGGACTCGGCATCAGTGATCCGGCTGTGAGCTGGGGCTCTCTTATCAACCGCGATATTTCAACGCTTAACAATTTAAAGAACTTCCCGTGGCTTCTTAATCCTGTATGGCTTCTTCTTGCAGTTACACTTGCATTTAACTTCCTCGGCGATGCGCTTCGCGATTATTATGATCCGTATCATGCAGTGTTTACAGGCAGGAAAGCAAAAAATAAGAAACAGAGAGATGAAAATAAAAATGATAACTCTGCTTCTCAAACAGATTCTGCGGATAAAAATAGTTCTTTGGCGCAGAGCGAAAATGCAGCGAAAGACAATGAGCTTCTTTGTGTTAAAAATCTTAACGTTACATTCAGCGTTCTTCGCGGAAGCGAAAGCGTGCAGATTCACAGCGTGCGCGGCGTATCGTTCAGCATGAAGCGCGGAGAAATACTTGGCATCGTAGGCGAAAGCGGTTCCGGAAAATCGGTGACGACTTCAGCAATACCTGGACTCCTCGGAACAAATGCATCTGTTGAAGGGCAAATATTCTACGACGGAACAGAGCTTACGTCTCTGAGTCAGAAAGAACTTCGCGCTTACCGGGGAAAGAAAATCGGTCTTATATTTCAGGAGCCGGGACGCTCGTTTGATCCGCTTCAGAATATCGGCAGCGTATTTTTTGAAACACTGCGCAATGTCAACCCTCAGATTACAAAAGAAGATGCTGATACAGAAGCTGTGCGTCTTCTTTCAGAAACAGGTTTGCCTGATCCTCGCAACAGGCTCAAGAATTATCCGCACCAGTTTTCCGGCGGACAGCTGCAGCGAATCGGCATTGCGCTTGCGCTTGCACAGGGATGTGAATTATTAATTGCTGATGAGCCGACTACTGCGCTCGATGTTACAATTCAGGCGCAGATTATCGACCTTCTTGCATCTCTGCGAAAATCGCGCGGACTGTCGATTATATTTATAAGCCACAACATCGATCTTGTGGCACAGCTGAGCGATACAATCATCGTGATGTACGGCGGCATGATAATGGAGTGCGGAACTTCTGCGCAGATTATTAATAATGCACGCCATCCGTATACACAGGCACTTCTTTCGTCAAGCCCGAAATTCGGCACGCATTATACGCAGGGTAAACTTGTTTCAATCCCAGGACGTGTAACAGATCCCGCTCATCCGGAAAGCGGATGTCCTTTTGCACCGCGCTGTTCGTATGCGCGCCCTGAATGCAAGACACCCGGTGTTGTTTGTTATAAGATGTCTCAAACTCAAACAGAAGAAATCAATAAAAAAAACACATCAAGCGAGGCGTCGGAATGAGCACGTCATCATTTATTATTGAAGCGCAGCACCTTCAGAAAAAATTCGGTCTTGAAGCAGGTTTTTTTGCAAAAGCTGACCAGTTCGTTTATGCTGTTAACGATGTCTCATTCGGAATACCGTATGGAAAAACATACGGGCTTGTAGGGGAGAGCGGCTGCGGAAAAACGACGACTGCAAGGCTTCTCGTGCGGATGTACAAAGCAGACGGCGGCAGCGTTCTGTATACGCCGCAGAAAAATGATTCTGCCGACGTCGGTTCTCTTTCGCGGCGCGAACTCCGCACATACCGTGAAAAAATAAAATATGTGTTTCAGGATCCGTCGCGCTCGCTTAATCCGCGGATGAGTGTTTACAATATTCTGACTGCTTCATACAGATGGTCTCCGTCGTGGCCCGGAAAAAAACAGGCGCGGGAAGAAGCAGCTGCGATTCTTGAAGAGACAGGTCTTGATGCTGCTGATTTGGACAGACGCCCGTCAGAGTTTTCCGGCGGACAGCGTCAGCGTATTTCTATTGCCCGCGGTCTTATTATGAAGCCGGAAGTGCTGATCTGCGATGAGGTTGTAAGCGCGCTCGATGTTTCTATACAGGGACAAATACTTAATATGCTGCAGGAAATAAGGGCGAAGCGCGGACTTTCATTCTTGTTTATTGCTCACGACCTCCGTGTGTCTTCATGGTTCTGCGATGTAATCGGAGTTATGTACCGCGGTGTTCTTGTTGAGGAAGCGCCCGCAGCAAGCTTGTACCAGGATGCGCTACATCCGTATACAAAACTGTTGTTCGACGGCGCGCAGGGGAAAACTGCTCCTCATGCAGGCGAAGTAAAGACAATGCTCGAAAGTGTTCACGGCTGTCCGTTTGCGCACCGCTGTCCGCACTGTACAGACAGATGCCGCTCAGAACTTCCGCCGTGGAAAGAAACAACAGAAAAAAAATCTGACGGACAAGATGAAAAGTCAGACTCTGGATTACTCCACAAAGTGCGCTGCTGGCTTTACTGCTGAGTCCATTTAATTTACTTTTCAGAAAATCTGTAGTATCTTGTATCTATGGATAAAAACAACGATTCTGCTGAACGTGAAGAAAAGCTTGAGGATGCTCTCCACGAGATTTGCTCGCTTCTTGCCGCAAACCACGATCCTGACTTTATGTATGATTTTTTTGTCTGTCTCTTTACTCCGGCGGAACGAAAGGACTTCGCGAACCGCTGGCTTCTTGTCAAAGAAATTGATAAGGGAACGACACAGCGCGAAATTGCCCGCATGTTTGGAATGTCGCTTTGTAAAATCACGCGCGGTTCCCGTGAATTGAAAAAAGAAAACAGCGCTTTCCGCCGTCTTCTTAATTTTGCAGAGTCCCAAAAGGACAAAACAAAAAAATAAAATGCAGATATCAACACGGCACTTTTTCCTGTACACATTTGTTATATTTTTGCTTCTTTGCGGAGCACAGGTTTTTGTTGCTTATCGTGTTGAGTATTCAGCTGTGGCGGCGCGCCGGCAGGAGCTTGCTGATAACGAGCTTCGTGTCGTAAAAGTAAACAGGTCCGCTTTGACATCCCGTCTCCATCGCCTTTCTTCCGATGTTTTTTTTCTGCGCGATTTGTTTGAAATAAACGGCGGCGCGCGGTGCGATCAGAATATAACAGAAAGAGAATGGATATCGTTCGTCTATCGTAAAAAAGTATATGACCAGATACGATTCATCGGAATAGACGGCAATGAAAAAATCAGAGTCCGGAATGGGAACGACGGTCCGGAATCGGTAGCGGAAAGTGAATTTAAAAACAGAAGTTCAAGAAATTATTTTACCCATGCAGTAAAGATGAGCCGTGACGAATTGTATATTTCAAAACTTGATTTGAATTCTGAAAATGGTAAAATTGACGTTCCTTATAAACCTGTAATACGATTTGCTGCTCCCTGTTTTAATAATGCCGGAGCTTGCGATGGAATAATTGTTTTAAATTATGGGGCAAAGGATATTCTGCTGTCACTCAAAACTGTTTTTGACGCAAGCCGGGGCAGCACATATCTTGTTAATGGCGACGGATACTGGCTCTATAACAGCGATGAGCAGAGCAAAGCGTGGTCATTCATGTTTCCGCAGCAGATACAGTATCGTATGAAGGATGATTTCCCTAATGAGTGGAAAAAAATCAGCAGGGGCGGCGAGGGAACTTTTATTAGTCCGAACGGTTTGTTTTCTTATACAGACTTGCAGAATGAGGCAAGCTCGGAGATAGCAGACAAGTACACAAAATATACATACGGTGAACAGAACTGGTATATCGTTTCGCGAATAGCTCCGTCAGGAAAAAATGCAGAGATTGTCTCATGGTCTAATATGCAAATAGCAGGTCATGTCATGAAAGGAAGTGTGCCGCTGTTTTTTGTCATGCTGATTGCGTCTCTTTCTGCTGCATACGTTATTATCAGAAATAATAAGCGCCGCGAACGGATCCAGTTTCTTTCTGAGTATGATGCAATGACCGGAGCGTACAACAGACGCGCAGGTATGGATAAAATGAACAGTCTTCGTCACGGTAAAAACTCTCAGTCTGTCATTTCTCTCTGCTTTGCAGATGTTAATGGCCTGAAAGCTGTAAACGATACATTTGGTCACGAAGCTGGCGACGAGCTTTTGAAAATTGTTGTTGATTCAATACGTCAGAATATTCGTCCTACTGATTATCTTATCCGTATGGGCGGCGACGAATTCCTTGTTGTGTTTGAAAATGCTTCTGTAGATGCAGCGGAAGCAGTGTGGTCGCGAATTACAAAAGCAATTGATGAACAGAATGATACAAATAAACGGAATTATATTGTAAGCGTGAGCCACGGCATTTGTGAGTGGAAAACAAATGAAAGTATGGAATCTGCTGTTAAAGAAGCGGATACACGCATGTATGAAGAAAAAAAAGTTTTAAAAGAAAAAGTGCAGATTATAAAGAATAAATAATTATTTTGTGATGATAAGTTTTGTTTCTGGACTTATGCCGAGAGATTTGTGCTGGTCGTCGCCTCTGATTTCTGGTTTTTCAAGCGCAACTAAGTCGTACCGTTGAAGAGCAAAAAATCCTTCTGCTTTTGCATGTGCGTCGCCGTTTTTTGCCGAGAGCGGAATTCTGTTTTTGCCGTCACAGATAAGAAATCTGATTCTTCCTGACTTGTTAAGCATTCCTTCTGAAACAACACGTCCTGAAAATCTTACTGTTTCTGCTGCTTCTGGTGCGGCAGATGACTTTTCCGAGTCTGACTGCTCATGAGATTCATTTTTATTTTTGCTAAAAACAAAGAATGTCATCTTTACCGATTCTCTGTCGAGCGCAGCGCTTTTTGCAATCGAAGCGACAGGTTCAGGCGGAAACCACGGAAGCTCAGCGTGACACGTGTGCTGCGGTCCTGCGGCAATTGCCGGGCATTGTATGTTGTCATGCTTATTTGTGTGAGTTTGATTATTAATAGGACACGGAGACTCAACATTCCATCCGTCCGCTAACAGTTTGTCGCGGAGTACAAGAAGATTGCGGCTTGTTGTAAGAAGAGCAGGCTCGCACAGATACAGAAAACCGTCAGATGAAAGAAGAGAAGAAGATTTTTTTAGAAAGTCAAAACGTTTTTCGAGACAATCGCTGTCATTCTGCCACAACTCATTCAGAGCATGGCACATGACAATGATGTCGAACGATTCTTTTTTCTGCGATGCAATTATTTTTTCAATCCCGTTGTGCTCAAAATCTGCTGTTAATGTTGTGCATGTGACCGCAGAAAATTCTTTTCTTAATAATTTTTCTGCAAGTGAAAGAGACTTGCTGCTTGAGTCTGCAAGTGTTACTTCTGCATTCTCACAGAACGGAGTTACTATGTCGAGCAAAGCGGCGGAAGCCGGCGCTGGTCCTGACCCAAGATCAAGTATTCGCAGCGGTCTGCCGTTTGATGATGCATTTTTTGCAGCTTGCGTAAAACGAGAGGCTGCAAAGGAAGCGCCGTAAGAAATCTGAAGGTATGAAACCGGCCAGTAGTAGAGAAGGTATGAACCGAGAAGAGCATCGTTGTCCATGTATCCGGCGCCTGCGAGTTTTCTGTCGCCTGTTAATCCGCGCTGCAATACAAGGAGCGCTGACGAGACTGATTTTAATTCCTGCGGCGTGAGGCGGGAACTGCTTCCGTTTTTGCGCCAGAGAGAAAGAAGCGCAGGAATATGATGAACAAGCTTTTTTGAAAAATCACTGCTGTGTAAAGATGTTGTATTCTGATCCATGTGTCAGACCTCTAAAAATGTATTTCAAGTGAAGATTCAGGAGAATCTGCTTCTGATTTTTTTTGACCGGATGATAACGTAAAGTCAAGCTCAGCGGTAAATCCTGATTTTCGCACCGCTGAGAGATCAATTTTTTCTGTGCCGGTTAGTGTAATGATTCCGTCTTTAACAGTGCATGAATGAACGACATGTTTTTTCAGAGACTTAGGCGCGATTGAAAAATAAGAAGTTCCGTTTTTTCTTGAGAGCGTGTACTGCATGTGCATGATGTCGAGAAGAGATGACGCTGTGCTTTCAAGCTCCTTTACGTCTGCTGCGCTGTCGTTTGAATAAATGCGCGCTGTTATTTCTGCGAGTCCTGGCATCGACTCATATACAGAAATTTGTTTTCCGTTCTGCGGCGAATTAAGCTCATGAAGCTGGGAAAAAAGCTCGGCCCGGTAATCGTTGGAAAACGGATAGACTGCGTACAATGTTTTTCCGTACCAGCGGGGAAGCTTTTCCTCAAATAACTTTCCGCCAAACAACATGTCGCGCACAGTCATTATTTTTGTGACGCCGTTTTCCATTTGGGAAAAGAGCAGACGCATCAAAGCTGCAGCTTTTGTTTCGCTCCGCATGTTTTTTAATTCGCGCGGAATTGCAACTGCTATATACACAGGTTTTGCCTGTGCTTTTGATTTCATCAGTGCAGCAATTTCGTCACAGTCTGTTTGAGCAGGCATGTTTATTTTGTGACTGCCGAGCGCAGAACGCTGGCTTTCTGTGCAGGAGCCGCATCCGCTGCATGATGTTCCCATGCACATCGGCGTTTCATTACCAGATTTTGCATCGCAGAATTTTTTATACAAAAAAGCAGAACTCGTATGTGTGTCTACATCATCAAATGCAAACGAATACGAATTATTTTTTTCTTCACAGAATTCTTTCGTTATGGGAACTCGTGTTTTAAAGAAGTCCCATGCGCCGCTCTTCAGTTCCTGATCATAGATATATCCTTGCTCTGCCATTTCCTCAAGAACAGGCGCGCACTTTTCTGTGGTGAGTGCAAGTGTCTGCGAAAGAAAATATTCTTCATACGGATACGTGAGACGGAATTCATATCCCGCTTGTTCTGTTGTTGTCCTGATCATCGCAACAACAGGCTTCCATTCTTCTTCTGTCAGAAGCAGTTTTTCATAGCGAAGCGGCGTAAACGGCATACGCACAAGAAGACCGAAAGAACAGAGTATTCTGATGCCGCTGTTGTATAATTCGTGGAGCGATGCAACTTTTGCAAGAAATTGTTTGTAGTCGTTGTTGTCTTCCTCAGTCTCAAGTCCGCTGATGATATAAAATAATTTGATTTCGCGGATTGGTTCTTTTAAAAGATGTGTTATTGCGGTGAGCGCTGTTTCTTCATTCAGATTTTTATTGAAGTATGACCTCATGCGCTCGCTTATTCCTTCAACACCGATTGTGTACTGCCTTTTTCCGGAAGCTGCTTCGTAATGTGCAAGCTGCGGATTTGCTGCAAGAATATCAGCGCGCTGGCTCATAAAATTTACTTGGAAAAAACGTTTTGAAAGATCGCGCATAAGAGAGGTAACATCTGTGTGCGTGTTGAAGTTGAATGCTGTTATTTCAAGCGTGTCAGCTCCAGTACGCTTGCGGAGACTTTCAGCTGCGGGAATAAGCTGTGAAATCGGAACCTCACGGTACGGCTTCCGTTCCCAACCTTCAAAACAAAATGTGCAGAAGGAAGGGCAGTCGTATGCGATGAACAAGCGTGCTGTTGTCGCTTCCGAAGAATCAAAAAGATACTGCTCTGCATTTGCAAGCTGTTCGCGAGAACACGCATAAATCGCTTTTTCAATTTTTTTTGTTTTACAATTAGTCTGTAATTCCGGTGAATTCGATTCAGCGCTTGTATCTGATTTTCCTGCAAACACTTTAAGTCCTGGAATTTTACCTTCGAGCGATGCAAGAGTGCTTCGGCGCTGTGCTTTGGGCACCGTCATGAGAGACGCAACGATTCTGCTCATCTGGTCTTCGCCTTCACCAAAGAAAAGCGCGTCGACCATCGCCGTGTTTTTATCATACAGAATTGACTGGGATGCGAGTGCATTTGAGCCGCCCATGATGATAATAGGTTTCGTTCCTTCCTTTTCACGGTCACTGCTTTTATACGGCAGTCCGCTGTGATGAAGAAGCCACGGAAGATTGAGAAGCTCGGTCGTAAAACTGTTGGAAATAAAGACAATATCAAAATCAGCAAGCGGGCGGTGAGTCCTCATTCCTGTGATGGAAACATGATGTTTCCGCTCATTCTCTGTTGGAAAAAAGACAAAATCAATGCAGCTGTCGTCAATAACTTTTCTGCATTCGCCGTACAAAAACTGATGAGTAATTGATTTTACAACATCGCGGAAAGGAGAAAGACGCACAATTGCGACGGAAAACTGTAACGAATCAGAAGCCATGCGGTTATTATAGCAAAGCGTTTTATTTTATGATACACTAATCAAAATTCATACAAGGAAAATTTCAGAATATGAAAAAGCATATTATTTTTGAATCTATCGCCATTTGTTTTTTGATGACAGCTGTTATTTTTACAACATCATGTAAATCAACTCCGATTGTTATTTCGGAGCAAAGTCCGATGGCTGTCATTGGCGTTACCGGCAATTATGCAGTTCCGTGGGATGAAGAAAAGAATCAGAACGATGACGTGGGAACAACGGAAGGAAACGGTGTTCTTTCGGATACAATTAATAAAATGCTTGATAAAGATAATCCGGAGCTTGTTTCTAGTCAGGATCGTCTTGATTATGCAGCACAGACTCTTCATGAGTTGATTAGTACAAATGCTGGCATTGAAATAATTGACCATGATAAACTGCTTGAGTCAAAAACGTATTCTTCAACAATGCAGAATATATTAAATTCACTAACTTCTATTAAGACTGCGACTGGTTATAAATTTGTTACGGGAGTCGGAGCTAAACGCGCCCGTATGATTATGAGTGAAACGGGTGCAAAAAGTCTTCTTGTGGTACAGTTTAAATTCCAGAAAAAAAATACGAAAGGAACGCATTGGTCGGGAAAAGTCTGCGGCACTGTTACAATGACAGCTCGTCTTTATAATAATAAAGGAAAAGAAATTCTTAACCAGGATTATTATGCAATGTCTGCGGATGAATTCCAAATAAGTAAATTCAAATATGACAAGCAGGCTCTTGTTGATTCGTATTCTGCTGTAATAGACGCTGTTATTAATCAGTTTATCGTTTCTTTTGTTCAATAACGAAGCTGTATTTTTTCCCTACGGAATGATGTACTGTTGTTAGTATGCCGCAGCCAAAACTGTTCAGTCTTATAGATAAAGCCGTATTTGATTACAGCATGATTTCCGCCGGAGACCGCATTCTTGTTGGAGCGAGCGGCGGAAAGGATTCGACTTCACTTGTCCAGTATTTTGCTTCGCGCGTAAAAAGGCTTAATTCTCTTTCGCAGAAAAATCAGTTTCATCATAAAACAGAAGATATACCTTTCTCTTTTACACCGCTTTACATTCAGACGGATTTTTCAGGATCTCTTGACGAGAGACTTGTTGCGCTGTTCAAAGAATGGGGAACAGAACCCGTTACAATAAAAGCTGACGTTCTTGCCCGTCTCAAAAAAAATGAAAGGATGAACTGCTTCTGGTGTTCCACACAGCGCCGGATTGAGCTTCTCGACTATGCAATTAAGAACGGATACAACAAAATCGCTCTCGGCCATCATCTTGACGATATCCTCGAAACATTGCTAATGAATATGATTGAGCATGGAAAACTTGAGACGATGCCGCCTGTCCTCAAGTATGAAAAATATCCTGTTTCGATTATCAGACCGCTGTGTTATGTTCCTGTTTCAGAAATTATCAGCCATGCGGAAGCTGAGCAGTGGCGAAGCGTAACGTGCACGTGCTCATATCAGGATAATTCAGGCAGAAAAGAAGCGCGCGAAAAACTTGCTTTTCTTACCGATAACGACGACGCAAAAAAAATGCGGCTTTATTCTTCATTGAAGAACATAAAGCCGCAGTATCTGCCGTAATGCAAAATCCGCACGGCATTCAGCGCATGTGCGGATTTATACAAGTGAGGATTTACAACCGGACTATTTAATCCGTGCCTTGATAAATTCCATCTTAAGATTTTTCAATTCTTCTGTAATCGACACTTTGTAAATATGCGGATTCAGAATGCGCTTGTACGAGCTGTCGAGGCACGCAAGTTCTTTCTGCATTGTCTCTCTGCTCAGACGAAGCTGCTCTGCGTCATCGAGCCGCTTGCTTACGCGCTTTCCGCCGGCAACCATTTTGTGGAGAAGCGGCTCAACGCGCGAAGCTGTGTAAGTGAACTGGCGATAGTCTACCATCGGATGATAGTAACGGTATTCTTTTCCCGCCTCAATTTTTTCATCATCAAGCGCAAGAATATCCGCATGAATCATTCCGTCGGCGTCGTAGAGACGGTACACATTTTTGATTCCCGGGTTAGTTGTCTTTTCCGGATTGTCGCTGAACTTCATTGCCGGAATCATTTTGTCAGTCTCTTTGTCATGTCTGGCAGCAAGTTTGTAGACGCCTGTGAATGACGCTTCGTTTCCGCCTGTTACCATATGCGTGCCGACTCCCCAGCTGTTGATTGGCGCGTTCGTCGTTACGAGAGTCTCTATGATTTCTTCCGTGAGTTCGTTTGATACGGTGATTGTCGCCTGCGGGAATCCTGCCTTGTCGAGTTCTTTTCTGCATTCTGCCGTAAGGTAGGAGATATCTCCAGAGTCGAGGCGGACACCGAAGTTGTATCCTTTTTCAACAAGCTTTGCGCCTGCTTTTATTGCGTTTTTGATCCCTGAGTTGAGCGTGTCGTATGTGTCGATGAGAAACACTGTCTTTGAAGGATAGAGTTCTGCATATGCGTTGAATGCCTCAAGTTCCGTCGGAAATGCCATGACCCATGAGTGAGCCATTGTTCCCATGACCGGAATCCCGTACACTTTTCCTGCAAGAGTGTTGCTTGTGCCGGCAGCTCCGCCGATGAATGCTGCCCTTGTTGCGCTCATTGCGCCGTCAGGCCCCTGCGCGCGCCGGAGTCCGAATTCCATGATAGAACCTTTGCGGCTTGCGAGCCATACGCGCGCTGTTTTTGTAGCGATCAGACTCTGGAAGTTAATGTGATTGAGCACAAGTCCTTCAACAATCTGCGCTTCAATAAGATTTGCGTGAATGCGGACAATCGGCTCCTGCGGGAAAATGAGAGAGCCTTCGTTGAATGAGTACAAGTCGCCGTTAAAGCGGAATGTCTTAAGGTAATCGAGGAAGCCCTGCTCGAACATATTCTGTTTTTTGAGGTAGGCGATGTCCTCTTCGCTGAATGTAAAATCAGTGATTGAGTCGAGCAGTGTTTCAATGCCGGCGAAAATCGAGAAGCCGCCGTTGAACGGGTTTCGCCTGAAGAACATGTCGAACACAACTTGCTGGTTCATGCCCTGTTTCCAGTATCCCTGTGCCATTGTCAGCTCGTAGAAGTCGGTGAAAAGCGCGCAGTTTGTAAGATTTTTTGCCGTGCTGTCTTGTGCAGTCTGTGCCATAAAAAGATCCTCCATACATAATAAACATGAGGAAGTGTTTTCTGCAGTTTGTACCGGCAGCATCTGCGGTAAAAACCGGCATTTCCGTCCGAATTTTTTTTATCTGTGCTCCATGTCTTTGCAGCACAGAACTGCACATATATTAAATGAGTCGCGTATTTTAGTCAAACAGTAGGAGTATGCGGTCTCTTGCAGAAAAGGTATGTGAACCGCGCGCCTGCATATCTTCCTACGAATCGGCTTGCGGCAGCCTTGAATTTCCATTTCAACGCCATGATTGCCGTGTGATTTCCTTTCTTTGATTTTTTAAGACAGTGTGCTACAACTTTTTTAGGATCAAGCCCGTGGCGTACTATCTTGCGCGCGCCGTTTGATGCGACATTTGCAAAATTTGTGCTCACCGGTCCCGGGCAGAGAGCGCAGACTTTTATTCCTTTGTCTTTGAGTTCAGCGGCGAGCGCCATCGTGAAGCTGAGAACAAATGATTTTGTTGCGCCGTAGACTGCAAAGTTGCCGAGCGGCAGAAAAGACGCAAGACTTGCCACGTTGATGATTCTGCTTCCTTTTGAAAGATACGGAAGAATGAGTCCGCAGATGCCGGTAAGGGAAGTGCAGTTCAGGTCTATCATGTCGAGCTCACGGTTAATATCTGTTTCCGCGAACGGGCCGTATGTGCCGAATCCCGCATTGTTTACGATAATGTCAACTTTAAATTCTGATGCCACACCGTGTGCAGTTTTTAAATCAGGCGCTGCGCCGTGTGCTGTTTCATTTTCAAGAAGCTGTGAGAATCTGTCTGTTCCCTGTCTGCCTGAAATATCGAGTGCGAATGTGCGGACGCAAAGTGTATGATTGTGCGGTCTGATTTCCGACGCGAGTGCTTCAAGCGCCTCTTTGTTGCGGGCAATGAGCCAGAGTTCATGCGAAACGGAGCCGTTTGTCTTTTGACTTGCGTTATCTTTTTCATGTTCTGCCGCAATCTGCCTGGCGAATTCTGCACCCATGCCGGAGCTTGCGCCTGTAACAATCATCACGTGTTTCATGACGTCAAGTATACGGTGCCTTTAAAGTTGTGTAAATGATACCGTTAGGATATAATTGAAGATATGAGTATAATTCAAAAAATCAGCGCTTCTGTTTGTATGTTTGTTTTGATTTTGGCGCTCCCGGTCTCGTTGTCTTCATGTGCTGTCTCGTCTGCGGTTTCCAATACTGCTGCGACGGCGCTTTCCGGTTCGAATAAAAAAGGAATCCCTGTAAAGAAAGGTTCTTCTGCTCAGGATCCGATGATCGCTGTCACCGGTGAGTCAGACATTACGCTTGTGAGTGATTTTTTCCCGACAGCACTTATGCTGTATCAGATTATGCATCAGCAGAATCCGAATCATCTCGGTCTTACGATGACACTTGGATCACTGAATGTGATGTATGCGAATGCATTCATTCAGACACCTGCCGATTACCTTCCTGCTGATCAGTTTGACAAGCAGAATGCTGAGTATGACCGCGCAAAAATGCATTATATCCGCGGCCGCGATCTTTGTCTCGATTTTCTTGACGGAAGACATGAAGGTTTTAAAAATGATATTTTCAGCGGAGATGATACAAGAGTAACAAAAGCAGTGGCAAAGCTCGATAAGTATGATGTCGATGCTGCTTACTGGGCGGGAGCCGGCTGGCTCGGCGCATTCAGTCTTGATCCGCTCAATGCGGATATGCTCGGCACCTTGTCTGTTCCTGTTGCAATTCTTGAAAAGGCTGCGGCTCTTAATCCTGATTATTCCGGCGGTGCAATCTGGGATGTGCTTTTCAATTTTTACGTGAGCGCTCCTGCAGACTTTGGCGGCAATTATGAGCGCGGCATGCACTGTCATGATGAAGCGATGCGTGTTTCCGGTGGAAAAGCTCCTGGACCGTATCTTACCTACGCACAGGCTGTTTGCCAGCCGGCAGGCGATCAGAAAGGATTTGATGAGGCTCTTGATAAAGCGCTTGCAATAAATCCTGACGATGATCCTTCTTCCCGCCTGATGACGACGATGAATCAGAAAAAGGCGCGGTATTTGAAAGATCATGAAAGTGATTTGTTCTTAAAATGGTAATAGACTAGATATAAAATGAAAGTGAGAAAGGAAGTGTTACTATGAAAATTCGTTTTTTTGTTTTGTCGGTTGCAATGACATTGGCAGCAGCTCTCTGTTCTGCCCAGACACTTAAAATTGCAACTATTGCGCCGGCTCGTTCTGCATGGGATATTGAGGAGCGCAAACTTGCTCAGGAATGGGCGAGAGTTTCCGGCGGCAAAATACAAATGCAGTTTATGAGCTCCAATGCTATGGGCGGTGAAACAGGTGTTATTCAGAAACTCAACTCTGTGCGCCCTGGGCAGAAGGCTCCGATTGACGGCGCTATTTTCACAAACCTCGGTATTGCCGATCTTGCTCCTGATACTCACTTTCTTACACTCGCAGTTCCGTTTATGTTCCGCGATCAGGAAGAAGTCGACCTTGTTCTGAATACGTTTGCCCCGCGTTTTGAAAAAGCAATTTCTGCAAAAGGATATGTGCTTCTTGGCTGGTTCAATGTAGGCTGGGCATATTTTTACACGAAAAAACCTGTTCATTCTCCGGCTGATCTTAAAAAACAGAAACTTTCTGTCAGTGGTCTTGGACTTCCTCAGCTTACTGACGCGTTCAAGGCAGCTGGCTTTTTAACAGAAGATGTCCCGCCGGATAAAATGCTTCAGAGCACAAAAACTCCGGGCGGCATTGAAGGGTTCTATACGATTCCTATGTATGCATATGCCGGACAGTATTACAAATCGCTTCCGAATATTCTGAATACTCCGATTTGTCCTGTTATGGTTGCATTGGTTATTTCAGAAAAAACATGGTCATCAATCCCGGAATCTTATAAGCCGGGAATGAAAGAAGCTGTAAAACAGGCTGAGCTGAATTTTCTGGCTGCGCAGAAAACATCTGATGCTGATTATCTTAAACGCTGTGCGGATGGCGGGTGCACGCTTGTCAATTTGACTCCTGAAGAACGTAAAGTTATGGAAGACACGCTGAGCAAGGATTCTCAGGCAATGGTAAAAACAGGACTTGCCGATCAGCAGTTCTATAATGATATTGAAGCTCTCCTCAAAAAACACCGGGGTGAGTAATGAGTGAAAAAATGGAACGGTCCAAATTTGGAAAAATAATTGTTTCTGCAGAAAATGGTGCAGCTGTCATTCTTGTAGTCATCCTTGCGCTTCTTCCGTTTGTGCTTAAATTTTTTCAAAGCATTTGCGGTTTGCAGATACCAGGATCAGACTCCGCCGTTCTTCATTTTTTCTTTTTGTTTTCCTGTCTTGCAGGGCTCATAACATGGCGGGAAGACCGTCACCTGAGTCTTGCCTCGATGACGGATAAGCTTGCCGACAAAATAAAACAGCCTGTCGAAGCAGTACGGACGAGCGTTATTTGCATAATTCTGTCAGCACTGTTCTTTGATTCTCTTTGTCAGCTCACAAATCCGGCGCAGTTTACAACTTCGTTCTGGGGAATGAGCACTAAACTGTTCTTTGCTTTTCTTCCGTTGTGTTATTTTGGCATTATCATTCGTACTGCGCTGCAGAAAAAACATATTATTTCCGCAATCATCGGTATTGTTCTCGGATTGTTAATATCAATGGGACCGGTAACCGGCATCCTGTACTATCTTTTTAAAATGGAAAATTTGCCTGTGCTGTTCAGCATTAACGATGCATGGAACGCATTTGCGCATATAGCGGTCTGGCCTCTTGTACTTATTCTCGTTGTGTTTGCGTTCCTCGGAGTCCCTCTCTTTCTTGTGCTCGGAGGAATTGCATACATCGTGTTTTCACAGAGCGGCGGATATGTCGATGTTATTCCGCTCGAAACATACCGTATCCTTACTGACCGCAATGTTGCGGCAATCCCGCTGTTTACTATTGCAGGTTACATTTTGTCGCAGAGCAGTGCGGGGCAGCGGTATGTGTCTGTATTCAAATCGATGTTCGGCTGGTTCCGCGGCGGTACTGTTGTTGCGGCTGTCATTGTCACGACATTCTTCAGCACGTTTACCGGTGTTTCCGGCGTTACGATTCTGGCACTTGGTTCCCTTTTGTCTGTCGTTCTTACAGGTTCCGGCTATTCGGAGGACAATGCAGAGTCTCTTGTAACAGCTTCCGGCGCAATCGGACTTTTGTTTCCGCCGAGCGCAGCAATCATTATGTATGCAACGACTAATTATTTTTCAGTCGATGTGTTTGATCTTTTTAAAGGCGCTCTGATTCCTGGAATCATTATGGCTCTTGCAATGATCGGAATCGGCATTGTCATGGACAAACAGACAAGCAGACCGCCGTTTAATCTGCGCGAAATAGGGACGTCTCTTCTTCATTGTATTCCTGAACTTTTGCTTCCATTGTTCATCTGCCTTTTCTATTTCAAAGGTGTGTTTGATCTTTTCGAAGTTGCTGCGTTTGCCGTTGTATATGCATTCTGTCTGTCGCTTTTTGTACGGCGTGATTTTACATTTAAAAAATCATGCTCGGTCATCGCAGACAGCATTCCTGTTTCCGGCGGCGTTCTTTTCATTCTTGGCGCAGCATCTGGCATTTCGTACTTTATGCTCGACGCAAACATTCCTGCTCAGCTTACTGAGTTTATTACACAGTACGTAAAGAGCCCGTATGTGTTCCTTATTCTGATGAATATCGTTCTGCTTATTGTTGGCTGTCTTATGGATATGTTCTCTGCAATACTTATTGTTTCTCCGCTTCTTTTGCCCCTTGCAGAATCATTCGGTGTGTCACCGGTCCGTGCGGCAGTCATCTTTTTGATGAACCTTTCAATCGGATTTTTAACGCCGCCTGTCGGTATGGATCTTTTTATTTCGTCATACACATTCAGCAAGCCGCTTCCGCACATTATTAAGGGAATAGTGCCATTCTTGATCGTGCAGTTTGCAGTTCTTATGCTGATTACGTATGTCCCGTGGTTTACATCGGTTCTTGTAAAATGAAATTACATTTTTTTATTTGTCTCATTCCGTTTATTCTGTTTTCGTGCACATCGAAAGCAGAAAACATTGTTTCTAAAAAAGAACTTCGCAGAAATAAATCCGCGTGCACTGTTCAGTCGGCAATTGCTGTTTCAAAGCAGGCGCAACGTAAAGCTGTCGAGGAATATGCTCTGTCACTTCCTGCGGAACAAAAAATAGCTCAGCTTTTTCTTGTTAATATTGAAGGAAACACTTCGTATAAACCTGTTGAAAAAGCTTCGTCAATAGATTCACTCTCTTATTCATCAGCAGAAAAAAAAGAATCTGCTTCTAAAACACCTCTTGTGCCGGGCGGTTGTCTTCTTTTTTCATATAACATCGCAAATACTCCTGCAAAGCTGCGCTCGTTCACGCTTTCCATAAGGCGATACTGCATTGCGCATGGCATTGTTCCTCCGTATACTGCGCTCGATCAGGAAGGCGGGGATGTGAATCGTTTGCGCGGAATTACAAGTCCTCTTCCGTCAGAACAGGAAGTTGCATCAACAATGACGCCTGACCGCGCGTATGAACTGTATCATGCGCAAGGCATACAGATGCAAAAGCTTGGCATAGACATGAATCTCGCACCTGTGTCTGAAGCTGCAACAAATCTGAATGAACAGTTTCTTGGCACACGCTCATTCGGCTCTCTTTCATCAGTTGTATCATTCGGAACTGCCTGCGTGAACGGCTACGAAAATGCTGGTGTTGCGTCAGTGCTTAAACATTTTCCCGGCAACTCAGATACAGATCCTCACACCGGTCTTCCCGAAATAAAAGTGACAGAAGATGAACTCCGCAGCGTTCTTATTGCACCTTTTGTCCGGTTGTCTTCACTTGAGCCTGAGGCGCTTCTTATGTCTCATGCACGCGTATCGTGCCTCGATCCGCAGACAACCGGCCTGTCTTTCAAAGAAGTGGGTGAACGATATGATACGGGAGAGTATGAAGTATGACGGTCTCATTCTTTCCGATGACATTTTTATGGGCGCGCTTGCAGACAACGGTTTTCCGCCGGAAAAAGCAGCGGTTCAGGCAATTGATGCCGGAGTTGATGTGCTTATGCTTTCCGAAAAGAGATTCGCGCCAGTCGCATCAATCTTATTAAGAAAGGCATCTGCTGATTCATCGTTCAGTCAAAAAATTAATAATGCTGTTATCCGCGTCATACAGTTTAAAATACGTCATGGTCAGCTTCTGCTCGTATATACCGGACATGACCAGTATAAAGTAATGGTGCCGGAAAAATGAAACAGTCAGACCAGAATAAAAAACTTCGCGGCGCTGAAGGCTTTGAATCATATTATTCGGATATTTTTGGAGACCGGTGGCCTGCGTTAAAGTCGTCGCTTGCACAGGAACCGCGGTATGCAGAATGGAAAGCGGGCGGTGCGGAGTCATATTTTCTTGATTCAGGAAGTGTGCGCGCTGCTCTCATGCTTCCTGAATCAAGAAAATAT
>LAHS01001600.1_pt1 | contig 25363 bp, 24 predicted proteins | sample 329651 | NCBI WGS metagenome assembly LAHS01 (sample SAMN03275699, study PRJNA271635) | activated sludge metagenome | isolation source: sample C-1 Sludge from hydrolytic chamber (first chamber) of Anaerobic... | reverse complement strand
GAGAACCCCTTCGCGTAGCGCCTGCGAAACCTCGCTTCTTTCGGCGGTCGCCCGGCACGTTCGGGTGGCCGCCGACACCATTGCCATGCCGCCTGCCAAAGGTGCCAACGCCCTTTGGCAGCCAAAGGGCCACCCTACGACGAACCGGTACCAATAAGCCAGAAGGATCCTTTGGCGTTATTGGCACCCTGCCAACTGGGCAAACGTCGCCGAGACAAAAGGGGCTTATCGGTACCCCCAGGTAGACGGCTCGCGGCTGGTACCAATAAGCCAGAAGGATCCTTTGCCGTTATTGGCACAGCGGTCTCTCGACCAGACGTGGTGTCTCGAACCCCGTCACCACCGGCCATAAAAATGGGCGCCCATCTCCACGGAGACGAGCGCCCACCAGCAAGTTCTTGAGGTGCTGCTAATTCTGACGAATCTCGTCCTCGTCGGGGACATCCTCGAAGAGCACGCGGACGTCATCGGGAGTCGAGTCGAGAGCGACGGCAAGCTCAGAGAGCGAACGCTCGCTCGCCTGCTTGAGAATGCGCTCATAGGCGACGGGCGGCTTCTTGTTGCGAGCCTTGACCTCGGCGATGCGCGTGCGGAAGGTCTTCACGACACGAACGGAGTCGAGGCAGCTGCCCAGGCGAATCTCATCCCTGAAGTGCTCCTCCTCGAGGGCGTTGCTCTTGTTGGTGAAGTCGTCGACCTGCATGGTCGGGTACTGGGCGATGATGTCCTCGGCCTCGTCGTGCGAGAGGACGGGGCGAAGGCGCGACTCAGACGCGACGGGAAAGCTGATGCGCATGGGATGACGCTGACCCACTGGCAGAAGCTGATACGTGGCGCTGGGATTGTCGACCACATCTTCAACGAGACAGACGCCTTGGCCGGGGTGGACGATGTACTCCCCAATTTCGTACATATATGAGCTCCTTTCGATTTCTGCTCATTATAGCACGATTATGGGTTTTTTTATACCTTCTATGGAAACGCTATTGAACCGTAGGCGTACTGATTCTATCTTTACAGGTTTCTTCGTAGTGGAAGATTGCCGTCGATACGAACGGCGAGGTTAGTCGTTCATCACGATCGAGGAGATTACGGGCTGGTTCGCTGGCGCCACCGTGCCGTTCGAGTCCTCGACGGGGACGTTCGCGCAGATGGCATCCACCACATCCATGCCGTCGGTCACGTTGCCGAAGGCCGCGTACTGGCCGTCGAGCGAGGTCGTGGTCTTCTGCATGATGAAGAACTGCGAGCTCGCCGAGTCATAGCCGCTCGAACGCGCCATCGAAATCACGCCGCGAACGTGGCTGATGGGGTTCTTGACGCCATTCTCGGAGAACTCGCCCTTGATGGTCGTGCTGGAACCGCCCGTGCCATCACCGTTGGGGTCTCCCCCCTGAATCATGAAGCCCGAGATGACCCGGTGGAAGGTGAGTCCGTCATAGAAGCCCTCGTTGACGAGGCTTGCGAAGTTCGAGACCGTGATGGGCGCCGCGCCTGCATTGAGAGCAAGCGAGATCGTGCCGTAGTCCGCAACGACCATCGTGGCATGGTGCACGCCCGACGAGTAGACGTCGGAGGACGAGGCGTCAGACGCTGAAGACGAAGAATCAGACGCTGATGTCGAGGCATCGTCGGCCGACGCAGTGGTCTCCGAGGCAGAGGCGTCCTCCTTCCCCGAAGAGCAAGCGGAAAGGGCGGTCGTCGTCGCTAGAACGACCGAGGCGGATACGAACTCCCTACGGGTGAGTGTGGCATGCGAGAAGGTCATGGTCTTGTCCAATCGACGGGTAACACCATTACGATACCCAGGCTTCGTCATGAAGGCAACTTTTGAATTGTTTGGAATCACTTCAGCATCATGTCAGGCCTGCGATGGTCGACTACGCACAAGCCAGTTTTCAGCTTCCTGCCCGACACTGCTTGTAAGGTCAATGCGCATCGGGAGAAGGAGCGTCCCATGAAGAAGCACGAGCCAGGCAGGACGACAGAGGATCGCATGGGCGACATCCTCCGCAAGGCAGGCGTGGCGGTGGTCACGGGTGCACTCACGATGGCGCTCTGCCCTCTCACGGCCCTCGCCGAGACGAGCACGACGACCTCGAACACCGCGCCGACGTCGACGACGCAGGCAGCGCCAGGCGACGGCGGGACCCCAGGAGAGCCGCCGTCGGGCGGCATGGGCGGCGGAGGCATGGGCGGTGGCGGCGGAGCCGACACGCAGACCTTCGACTACTCAGGAACCCACTCCGGCGCCCTCACGACCGACGGCACGTCGGCAACCTCAAACAGCGAGTCCTATGATGCGAGCACCGCTGACGAGAACGCGGTTCTCGTCGAAAACGGAGGCACGCTGACGATGACGGGCGGCACGCTCACCAAGTCAGGCGACGACTCCAACGGCGACAACTGCAACTTCTACGGCCTCAACTCCATCCTCCTCTCCGTGGGAGAGGGGTCTCAGGCAACCGTGTCCGGCACGAGCCTCTCCGCCACGTCGGAGGGCTCCAACGGCATCTTCGCCACCGACTCGGGCACCGTCTATGCCAACGACGACACGATCACCACGACCGCCGACAACTCCCGTGGCCTCGATGCCACCTATGACGGAACGATCGTCGCCAACGGAATGACCATCTCCACGCAGGGCAACCACTGCGCCGGCATCGCAACCGACCGCGGCGGCGGCAACATCTCGGTGACCGACTCCACGCTCAGCACGGCGGGGTCCGGCTCTCCCCTCCTCTACTCGACAGGCGACATCGAGGTCTCGGGCGTCACCGGAACCGCGTCGGGCTCCCAGATCGCAGGCATGGAGGGCCTCAACACCATCCTCATCAACGACTCCACGCTCGAGAGCACCAACGACGCGATATCGGGCTCCGACCCGATCGAGAACGGCGTCATCATCTACCAGTCCACCTCGGGCGATGCCGAGAGCACCACGGGTGAGGCAGCAACGTTCCAGGCGGCGGGCTCCACGCTCAAGAGCGCCATCACCTCGGGCGCGATGTTCTATTTCACGAACACCTCGGCAAACGTCGTTTTCTCTGACACCACGCTCGACTACGACTCGACGGACGCCGACCTCATCTATGCCGCCGGCAATGACTCCAACAGTTGGGGCACCGCGGGGTCGAACGGAGCTACGGTGTCCTTCACGGGCATCGGCGAGGACATGTCGGGCGACGTCGTGGCAGACACCATCTCGAGCGTCGGCCTCTGTCTCACTGCGGGAACGACCTGGACCGGCGCCGCATCGATCGAGGAGAACGCCAACGGCTCGACCTCCGAGGCACCTCTCAGCGTGAATGTCGACGGCACCTCGAGCTGGGTCGTCGATGGCGACTCGACGGTCACCGACCTCACGGTGGCTGACGGAGGCAAGGTGGTGGACGCCAGCGGCAACACCGTCACGATCGTCGCCAACGGGTCGACCGTCGTCGAGGGCACCTCGTCCTACACCGTGACCGTGACAGACTCCTACTCCACCAGCTATGACACTTCTGGCGTCGGCACGCTCTCGACCGACCTCATCGACCGCTCCGCCTTTGACGAGGCGTTCGGCACCGACACCTCCTTCGAGATGGGACAGGCAGCCGACACGACAGCCAGCACCTCGACCACTGACACCGCCACGTCGGAGTCCTCCTCCGCCGCAGCGACCTCGACGACCTCAAGCGAGAACCCCTTCCAGGCGTTTCTCGACTGGTTCTTCGGCCTCTTCTCATAGCACCCACGCTGACCCCCTTCCCTTGAGGCGCCCTGAGCCGCGAAAGCGGCCGGGCGCCTTTCTTCGTGCCGGCAGGTATGCTCGGAGCTAATGAATCCCCTCTGGCGAAGCCCCACCATCTACTTCTGTCCAGAGGAGGTCAGATGCAGGACGCGTGGGATTTCGTGACAAAGGACGGCGCACGGCTGCGTGACGTCGTCGAGCGGGTGAGCGAGGACGCCACGCTCTTCCCGGCCTGGATCAGCGAGAAGCTCGAACTGCATGAGGTCGCGAAGAACCATGCCGTGCGAGACTCGCGCCTCAATCAGACCTTCGCCTACCAGATCATCTCGGGGTCGCGCCATGCCTCGAGGGACAAGCTCGTCCAGCTCGCCTTCGGGATGCGACTCGACGTCCACGAGGCCTGCGAGCTTCTCGAGCGCGGCGGTGTGAATCCGCTCTCCCCCGCCTGCCGACGGGACGTGGTCATCGCATATTGCCTGCACAGGGGCTATGACATCTCGACGTGCGACGACTATCTCTGGGGCCTCCACGAGGAGACCGTACTGCCGGGAGGCGCTGCTCGCCACGATTTAGCTGGCGGCTAATGAGTTGACCCGAGGCTGTGCCTAGCATCTATCCCGTCTCGAATGCCCTCATGGTCGAGAGCCATCAAGGCATCGTCGAGAAGCCCAAGACTCGAAGGAGAAGCAGCATGAAGCGTAAGCTCAACATCCCACTCTTGATTTCCCTGGTCATCGGCGTCGCATACCTGATCTACAGCGTCGTCTACTGGAGCGGCGCCGTCGGCGGCACCACGACGGGAACGGCAGCCGCCGGAGCGGCGATCGCGTCCGCTCTGGTCATGCCGCACCTGGTGTGCCTCGCGGTCGGCATCGTCTTCAACGCGCTCGGGCTCTTCATGAGGAAGGCGGCGTTCGCGCTCGTGGGAGCCATCCTCTATGCCGTCGCACTCGTCCTGTTCATCCCGTACTTCATGTTCGTGATCGTGGAGATGGTTCTCTCCTTCGTGGGCTTCTCCCAGCTCAAGAAGGGTGAGTCGGCACCTGTCGCATAGGCACGTCTCAGATGGGAAGACGCCCCGGGCCGTCAATGCGACCCGGGGCGTCTTGCGTCTCGTATGTGAAAGACCCTATGCGCTGCAGCAGGCCGTGACCCAAGAGATGAGGTTGGCCGTCGCCGTGCCCGTCCTCTCGGCGAGCACGTGGCCCTGCCCCCAGACGGGCGTGAACGCCACGTCGGTGACGCCCTCGCAGTGCCCGAGCGCGAGAGCGAGGTTGACGGACGAGCACAGGGAGTTCTCCGAATCGAAGACGCCCTCGTTGATGCGCCAATGGGCAGCCACCTTCGCCGAGCCGTAGCCCTCGTAGTGGCCGCTCGTGTAGTAGAGCGGGTTGAACATGTTCAGTCGGTCGGCAATCGACACGTCGAGGGAGTCGGTCTTCTCGAGGTCGTCATCCCAGGCGGTCGCGTACGCCTCGTTCCAGTCAGAGCACGTCGCGTAGGTGTTCGCGTTGGCCTTCACGAGGTCAGCGTCCATCTGGTCGAAGTGGAGCGTGCTCTCCTCGCCGATGCCGAAGAGCTGGTTGACCTTGGAGCTTCGGTCGGTGGCGTCGAATGCCGAGACACTCAAGGTGGCAGGGCGCACATGCGTCGAGAACTCGCGCAGACTCGAGATGCTCACCGTGTCGCGGCTGAGGTTGTAGTCGATCCACCAGTCGTCGGCGTTGAGCGTGGAGAAGTAATCCTGAACCGTGCCAAAGATCGTGGATGCCACGATCGTCGCACCCGTGGCCGTGGAGGCCGATGGCGAGGTCGCCTCGGCGGACGCTGAGTCGGCGGAGGTGGACGAGTCGGCAGCGGAATCCGCCTGGGTCTGCGCGGTGGCCGCAGCTATCGCAGCTTCGTCTGCGCGCGTGGAGGCGAGGTTGGGGTCGCCTGGGAACGACGGATCCTCGAGACGCTGGGGCGTATAGGTGTAGGGGAAGGTCGTGCCCTCGAGGAAGCTGACCGCCGACCCGTTGAGAATCGAGATGAGCTGCGAGGAGTAGCTGCCGAGCGTGTAGTAGCCGCCCTCGGACTCGTCGAGCACGAGCTGCGCGTCGGAGCTGTCACGCAGGTCCATGGCGTTGACGTACTCGCCATAGGCGTTCGCGAGACCGTTCGAGAGCTGCTTGGTCCAGGTGCCGTCGGCACGAGTCCCCGTGGAGGCGTACTGGCCGGCAACCCACTCGTAGGAGGCGTCGATGGTGTCGAGAGAGGACAGGGGGCACCATGAGGCGCTCCCGAAGATGACGTCGGAGATGTCGTTGCCCTCGACGTCGTGCGTGATCGCACCAATGCTGTCGAGGTAGGGCTCGTAGAGCGGGGAGCCGCCCGACGCGCCGAGAACCGCGCTCATGCCGCCACCGCCCGAGAAGCCGTAGGCGAAGACGCGGGAGGCGTCGCACGGCAGGGCGGTCGCGTTATATCTCACGAAGCGGATGGCTGCCTTGAAGTCGACGACGGGCCAGGGAGAGCCGCCGGGATAGAGGTCGTTCGAACCCGAAGAGGTGTCGTAGCCCGCACTCCTCCCACGGAAGCCCGGGTAGACGTAGATGCAGCCGGCCTCCATGTAGGGTTTGAGACCGTCATAGCCATACTTCGTAGGGCTCAGCTGGGCTGCGATCGAACCCGTGTTGATCGGCATGAGGACCGGCGCAGTAGAGGGAGTGAAGCTCCCGACCACGGCCTTCTCGTTGACCGTACAGGAGTAGCTGTCGCCCTTCTTCTCGGCCGTGAAGAAGTCGCCGGGCACGAAGATCGCGAGGGACTCGTAGGTCTCGGTCGCGGGCTTGAGGCAGTAGGTCAACCCGAGCTGGTAGTAGACGTCGTTGTCCTCGTCGTACTTCCATGCCGAGGTGTTGATCGCGAGCTTCTCGAACTCCTTGAGGTCGACGGTCGACGAGGTCGAGCTCGAGGAGTCCGACGCGGATGATGACGACGAGGTCGAATCGTCCTTCACGGCACTGTTGGCGCATGCGGAGAGCCCGATGACGGTGCCAGCGGATGCCAGTGCGAGAAAGTCTCTTCTCGTGCAGTCCATCTTTCCTCCCTAGTGAGGAATGCCGAAGGTGGGGCTACTTGGTGCGGATACCCTTCACGTGGGTGATGAGCTTGTCCTTGCGACGGTCGTCTCCCCAGAAGCAGCAGGAGCACATGCCGGGTCCGACGTGGGCGCCGATGGTCGGACCGATGGCCGGGCGCAGCACGCGAAGCTCTGGGTCAAACTCGCGAAGCGTGGACGAGATCTGGTACCCGTCATCGGGGCAGTCGGCATCACCGACGGCGACGACATGGCCGTACGGTTCGAGAACGCGGTTCTTCTCGAAGTACTCCATGAACTTGTGCATGCCCTTCTTGCGACCGCGTGCCACCATGCGGATACCGAGCGTGCCATCGAGATTAAAGTGAAGGATGGCCTTCACGTCGAGAGCATCGCCCACTACGGAGACCGCCTTGGGGAGACGGCCGCCGCGGTGAAGCGCGTCGAGGTTGTCGACGAGAAAGACCGTGCGCACGTGGTAGCGCGCCTCGTTTGCCCAGAGCACGAGTTCCTCTGCGTTGAGGCCGGCGTCACGCTGGTGGCAGGCCTCCTCTACGAGGAGGGTCTGCGCGGTGGACGCGAGGAGGCTGTCCACGACGTAGATGCGAATCTCCTCGTCGGGGTGCTCCTCCTTGAAGCGGTCGAGCGCGGTGACCGCACCGTTGTAGCCGCCGGAGATTCCGCTCGAGATGCAGAAGAGCACGGTGGGGACACCGGATTCGTAGGCCTCGCGGAACGCCTGGTCGTACTCGAGCTGGGAGGGCTGCGAGGTCATGGGCGTGGCACCGCGGCGAATCGCGTTGTAGAAGTCATGGACGCTGATGGACTGGAAGAGGTCGTCATCGCCATGGAGACCGCCGTCGGGCTTGCCCGCCTCGACGTAGTGGAAGGGGATGATCTTGACGCCGAGCGCATCCGCCTGCTTCTGCGAAAAGTCGCAGCAGGAATCGCTCATGATATTGCATTTGGGAGCCATGTGCCGCCTCTCGGACAAAACGAATGGTTGCTGCTATTGTAAGCGTAGACACGGAAGATGGCCAAACCCCCACCGTGCTACCACGAGAAATCATCAGTCGCGAGGAGGTTGTCATGTTCGGACGCAAGAAGGAGGTCCCCGTCCTCCCCGAGGGGACGAGACGCGTCCACGTGCGCTTCGTTGGCGAGGTGCAGGGCGTCGGCTTCCGTTGGACCTGTCGCAACATCGCAATGGACCTCAAGCTCACGGGTTGGGTCAAGAACGAGGATGACGGCTCGGTCACGCTCGAGCTCCAGGGTTCCGACGACGCCATCGGCCGCTTCTTCACGGGACTCGTCGGGAGCTTCCGCCGCTACCACATCGTGTATCACATCGACGAGAAGGAAGACATCGCCCTCGACCCCTACGAGACCGAGTTCTCCGTCAAGTTCTACTAGGGACGTGGCATGGCTCAGCTGGAGGCAGAGGGGTTCTCGCTCGACGCCGTGGCGCGGTCGGGTCAGGTGTTCACGTGGCGTCAGCTCGACGAAGGACGCTGGCTCGTCGCGAGTGGGGCGAGAAGGTGCGTGCTCTCGCAGGAGGAAGACGCACTCGAGGTGAGTCGGGTCTCCGGCGGTGAGCCAGACGAGGACGAGCTCTCCTACTGGAGGCACTACCTCGCGCTCGACGAGGACTACGACGTGATTCTCGATGGGCTCGAGCTGCCTGACGGGGCACGGGAGGCGAACTTGGGCCTGCGCGTCCTCTCCCAGGACTGGTGGGACGTGGCGATCTCGTTCGTGGTCTCCCAGAACTCCAACATCCCGCGCATCCAGCGAACGGTCTGGGCGCTCATGGACGCTGGTGACGGCTGCGTCCCCTCTCCCGGGGGATTGCTCGAGCTCTTTGGGCGAGAGGGCTTCGTGGAGGGGCTCAAGCTCGGCTACCGACGGCCCTACCTCGAGGCGCTTGCCGAACGCGCGCTGGAGTGGCGTCCGTCATGCCTCGAACGCTCGGGCGTGTCGCTCGACGAGACGATGGCGGAGCTCGAGGAGACCCCGGGCATCGGGCCGAAGGTGGCGAGCTGCATCTGTCTCTTCGGGCTTGGCTATCTCAACGCGGTCCCACGCGACACCTGGATCAAGCGAGCCGAGCGCGAGACGGGAATGAGCTGGGACGAGCGGTATGGCGGCATCCAGCAGCAGTACGTGTTCGCCTGGTACCGCGAGAGGGCCGGTCGTCTCGAGCGCGGCGCATAGCCGCCCGCTGCCTTCCTGCGGACGAGCATCGAACCAAGCTGTTGATTTTTGCGAGACGTTCCCCGCAAGGGGAAAAACCCTTTGACCTTTGGAAAGAGTCTGGTATAGTAATCGAGCTTGCGAAAGCAGGCCTTTGGCTGGGTAGCTCAGTTGGTAGAGCAGGGGACTGAAAATCCCCGTGTCAGGGGTTCGACTCCCTTCCCCGCCACCATAAGAGAAGAGCAGGTCAGACGGGTAAAAGCGTCTGGCCTGCTTTTGCAATTCAGGAAGTGTAGCGGTTCGTTAACTGAATAGCCAACGATTGGTGAGGAAAAATCCCTCGGGATTGGAAGGCAACATGGGCGAGCCGGACGTTTCGATAGTCATCCCCGTGTACAACGATGCGTCAACGCTGGACAGGGCAGTCGAGAGCTGCCTCTCCCAAACGTGCCGCGACCTCGAGATCATCATCGTGGACGATGCGAGCGACGACGGCACGGCAGAGATCGCCGACGGATATGCAAGTCGTAATTCGCACGTTCGGGTCATCCATCATCCGAAGAACCTCCAGCTTCTCGAGGCCAGGCGCACGGGGATTGCAGCGGCAACGGGAGAGTGGATCCTTTTCCTCGACGCCGACGACTGGCTCGATGCCGACGTGTGCGAGAGGACCCTCGCAATGGCACGAGAGGCAGACGCCGACATCGTCCAGTTCGGCATCGTCCCGGAATACGGCCAGAACAAGCCAGACGAGGAGACCGTGAAAAGGCGGGCGATGATGTACGCCGCCCGGGACCTCGAGGCAGAGGGTGAGGACATCATCCATGCCACCTACCGAGATGACAAGGTAGTTTGGAGCTTATGCGGAAAGCTCTTCGCCCGTGGGCTGTTGAAGAGTGCTTTCGAAAACGTACCAGTGCGGCAGATGTTTCATGCCGAGGACGCATACCTGTACTTCGTGATTGCCTGGTATGCGAGACGGCTCGTCTCGAGCTCCCGCCTGCCCGACTATCGTTACTCCATTGGTACTGGAGGCACTCAGACAGACAGCCACCATCTCTCCCTTGATGCCTTCGAGAGCATCTGCAGGGGCTCGCTCGCCGTTGAGGGAGTCAGCGAGTTCCTGGCCGAGAAGGGCTGCTCCGAGACCTTTCAACAGGACTACGAATACCTCCGTCTCAGAATCGTGGCGGATCCCGCCTCCCGCTTTCCGCACGACATCGCCCGCCCTCTCCAGAGCGAGGCATTTGACCTGCTCTGCAAATACTGGCCCATCGGCGAGGCGATTGGCACCCTTGCAGTGATTCACTGGGCAGAGTTCGACACCGTCCTCGGTGCCGCCGATGGGTCCCTCACCTTAAGGAGGCGAGAGGCACCGATCAAGCGGGTTGGAGTGTATTACTTCAGCATGGGCACTGGTGGCGGCGAACGCGCGTCTCGTGACCTCATGAAAATCCTACAGGACATGGGTTATGACGTCGTGTTCTTGTGTGACGAGCCAGAGGGGGAATCGAGTGACCTCAGACTTCCCGACGGCGTGGATGTCGTCTACCTACCGCGCTTCTCTGAATCCATCGGCGTCAACTACCCACAGAGAGCTAGAGCACTGGAACAATCCCTGGTAGACAATGGCATTGACGCTCTTGTCTACGCCCAGTGGCTGTCACCTACACTCCCCTGGGATCTGCTCGTGACGAGGGCGCTCGGGGTTCCTTTCATCATCCACACCCATGGCACCTTCCTCGTGCTCGGCAGCTATGACAACCCGGAGTTTCTCAACCTGCCTGCTGCCTATCACCACGCCAATGCAGTCGTCTGCCTCAGCGAGGCGGACCGACAGTTCTGGGGCTGCTTCAACCCCAACGTGTTCAGGACGCAGAATCCCCTCCCGAAGGAGGCTCTTGCCCGAGAGGCCGCATCGCTCGACGGGCACCGCGTGCTCTGGGTCGGCAGGATAGAGCCCGACAAGTGGCCGAATGAGGCGGTCGAGGTCATGGGGCAGGTCGCCCCTGCGGTGCCCGACGCGACTCTCACCATGGTTGGCCCTGCCGATGCCTCGACCCTCGCCGCGTTGCGGTCGCGCATCCGCGACCTCGGCTTGGAGGAACGGGTGATATTCACGGGGAGCAAGACGGAGAGCGAGATGGCTGCTGTTTATCACGAGGCCGATGTCTTTCTCCTCACCTCACACTATGAGGGTCGGTCGCTGGTACTCGCCGAGGCGAAGTCAGCTGGACTCCCCTGCGTCATGTACGACATGCCCTTCCTCACCCTTGCCAAGGAAGGAGGCGGCACCTTGAAGGCGGGCGCGGGGGACATTGGCGGACTTGCCCGCCAGGTGACCCGGCTCCTCGAAAACGAGGAGCTGCGAAGGATGCTCGGCGCGCAGTCCCGGGACTACATCCGAGAGCTCGGGGGCTTTAGTGCCCGTGCGCTGTGGTCGGACGTCTTCGCCTCCCTCTCACCATGCGAGGATGACGTGACTCCATCGCACATCGAAGAGGGCGAGATGTGGAGGGCAGTCGCTTATGGACTTGGCGAACGCATGGCGGCGAAGGCCGCTCTCGTCGCCGAGGCAAACCAGCTTCGCACCAGGGTCGTCGCCCTTGACGAAGAGACGAACCAGCTCCGCGACAGGGTCTCTGCCTTCGAGGGGTCCGTCTCCTTCAGGGTGGGACGGGCGATCACCGCCCTGCCCCGGGGCGTCAGGGACGCGCTGCATCAATCGAAGTAGCTCGGCAGCGTAAGAGCAGAGGGTGTTACAGACCAAGAGTCTCAAGCTGACGATAGTCGGCCCCCAGCGCGGCGACCTCCCAGAAGTAGAGGCTCGCGGTGCTGCCATAGGGCGAGAGCCGCCGACGATGCCGCGCGAAGATGTCACGCGTGATCTTCCGATGGTGATAGACCAGGCGCATGCCCCGCTGGATGCCCAGGTCGTCGAAGGCGAGGATGTCCGGACGGGCAAGAGAGAAGAGCAGGATCATCTCGGCGGTCCAGGTGCCGACGCCCCGCAGCGACGAGAGCGCGGCGATGGCCTCGGCGTCGGTCATGCGAGAGACCGCCTCGAGGTCAAACGAGCCATCGGCCACGCGTGAAGCGAAGTCGGTGATATAGCCCGCCTTGCGAAACGTCATGCCGCACGACTGGATGGCGTCCGTCCCCGCAGCAAGCACGCGCTCGGGATTGACCTCGCCGCCGAGAAGGTCGTTCACCCTCCCCCACACCGTCGCAAGCGCCGCGTTGGAGATCTGCTGGGCGACGATCGAGCTTGTCACCGCTGTGAAGAGGCCAGGATCGAGCTCTCGGTCGATATGTCCGAGCCGTTCGATGACGGACCCCAGGCGCGGGTCGCGCTCGCGCAGGTAGTCAGTCTCGGTCTCTCCGTAGGGAAAGTACATCGAAACGTCTCCGTCCTTCTCGTTAGAGCAGGCAGATGCTCGCGGACTGTGCCGGCACGACGATTGACGAACCGTCTCGTCTCATGGTCCCGTTCAAAGCATAGACGCACGCACCCGGCACGAGGTCGCAGGGGAACGAACGCTCCGTGTCGGCGGGGTTTATCGCCACGAGGAGACGCTCTGCACGGCCGACGCCAACCTCAGTCCTGACGTAGACGAGCGGATATCCTTCCGAGAGGAACTCGATGTCACCTCGCGACTGAAGCGCGGGATGGGCATGGCGAACCTCGGTAAGCGCCCGGACCGTGTTCAGGAGCGAGTCACTGTCGGCGAGCTGGCCCTCGACGGTGGGACGGTCACCTTCGGGGTCAATGGGGAGGTAGAGGTCACCCGCGTCCGCCGTCGAGAATCCCGCATTCTTCTCGCCATCCCACTGCATCGGGGTGCGGGAGCAGCAGCGGTCGTAACCGCCCTCGACCGAGAAGATGCCGCCGACGTAGCGCATGCCGATCTCGTCGCCGTAGTAGACGAAGGGCGCGCCGGGCATGGTGAGCAGGAACGCGAAGGCGATCTTGAGCTCGTCCCCCTGGAGACGCCTCGCGAGACGGTCCATGTCATGGTTGCCCGACGGGACGCAGATGAGGCCGCGACCGTCCACGGACCGCCGCGACTCGAGGTACGTCTTTACAAAGGCGGACGCGTCTCCCCTGCCGCGCGACGAGAAGAACGGCTCCTCGACCCTGAAGAGATCGAGATAGTGAGACGGGCCGAACTGCAGCACGAAGTCCATGTCGAAGCCCGCCTCGAGGGACTTGGCGGGCTCGCCCCACTCGGAGACCATCGCCGCCTGAGGGAACTCCTCGTTAAGAAAGGCGCGTACCTGCTGCCAGACGGCGATCGTTCCGAGCGAGTCGGAATCCGCCTTCACGAGCGAGCCCGCCATGTCGACGCGGAAGCCGTCACAGCCCGCCGTGAGCCAGAAGCGCATGACGTCCTCGATCGCAGAGATGGTCGCCTGCGGTCCCGGTGCGTCCGTCGGCTGCTGCCACGACTCGCTGACCTGGTAGAACCCGTAGTTGAGGGCTGGCTGGTGCGAGAAGAAGTTCACCGCGCACGAACCGTCCCTCTGCGAGATGCCCGTGAGGCTGGCCATTCCCGCGGGCGACTTCCAGACGCTGTCCGTCCAGATGTAACGGTCGGTGAACTCGTTGGCATCGGCTCGCATCGAGGCCTTGAACCAGGGGTGATCGATCGACGTGTGTCCGGGAACGAGGTCGAGAAGGACGTGCATCCCGCGGGCGTGGACCTCGGCCATGAGGCGCCTGAGGTCATCGTTGGTCCCGTAGCGCGAGGCGCAGCGAAGGTAGTCGGAGACGTCGTAGCCCGCATCTCCAAAGGGAGACTCGAAGCACGGATTGATCCAGATGGCATTGAAGCCGAGGTCATGCACGTAGTCGAGCTTCTCGACGATGCCCTGGAAGTCGCCGATGCCATCACCGTCGGTGTCACGGAACGACTGGGGGTAGATCTGGTAGAACACGGCATCATCAAGCCAAGGGGCGGACATGGCATTCCTTTCGGGCGGGGTGCGAGACGGACGACCATCCGAAGAGGATAGCGCAGACATCTTCGATGCAACCCCATCCGTCCGGAGGGGCGAGAGTAATGGAGGTTTCGCTGGGGAACCATGCTGGCGTCCCGGTTTCCCTAGCCCAAGGTCTCCTCGTGGGCGAGCAGCAGCGCCTTCTTGTCGATACCCCCGGCGTATCCCGTGAGGCTACCGTCCGCACCGATGACGCGGTGGCACGGGATGATGATGGAGATGGGGTTTCTCCCCACCGCGGCGCCGACGGCCCTCGCCGACGTCCCCGTCCCGGTCGCGGACTCGAGCAGCCGCGCGACCTCGCCGTACGTCCTCGTCTGGCCATAGGGTATCCCGAGAAGAACCCGCCACACCCGCTGACGGTACTCCGTTCCGGACGGGGCGAGCGGGAGCTCCGACGCCTGGGGACGCTCCCCCGCGAAGTACCTGTCAAGCCATGCCCGAGCCTGCCGAAAGATGGCGAGACCATCGTCAGGCTTGCACGGTCCGCCGATTGTGGCGCGGAAGTACTTCTGGCCCTCGAGCCACAGACCGGTGACGGCCAGCCCATCGCTCGCGAGCGTCATGGAGCCGACGAGCTGGGAATCGTACGTTGTCGTATAGACCAAGCCGTCCTCCTCGAGCTGGAACACCCAGCTTCGCCCCCACGAGGGACGAAGCGCGTTCAGGTCACATCGTAGATGATGCGCCGCGAAGGAAGCTCGCGATCAGAGTCCGAGAAGCTCCTCGAGCGTGTGGGCGACGCCGTTGTCGACGTTCGTCCTCGTGGTGACATGGCGCGCGGCTCGCTTGACGTCCTCCTCGCCATTGAGCATGGCGTAGCTCTCCTCAACCGCCTCGAGCATGTCGAGGTCGTTGAATCCGTCTCCGAACGCGACGGCGCCCGAGCGGTCGATGCCGTAGTGCTCACAGATGATGCGGACACCGCGAGACTTGCTGGCAGCCCCGTTCATGACCTCGCAGAGGGTGTCGTTCGACCGGACGACGTTGAGGTGGGGGAAGCGCTCGTGCACGGTCTTCTCGGCGGCGGCTATCGCGGGCGGCTCGCCCATGAGGAGGAACTTGTGAATGCCCCGCTCGTCGAAGGCACTCCTGAGGTCATGTCCTGTCTGGCTCTTTGCGCAGACGAAGTACTCCTCCCGCTTGATGCGAGGATCCTGGTCGTCATCGACGAGCCACGTGTGAAAGCCGTAGGTACCGACGGTGATGGCGGGAAGGTCATGAGAGAGATAGTCCTTGATCGCCACCGCCTCGTCGAGGGGGATGGTCTCGCTCAGGAGCTCATGGTCATGCTCGTCGAGCACGTAGGCCCCGCTGAAGCAGACGAGAGGCCCGGTGAAGCCAAGGGCCTCCTGGATGGGATAGAGCCCTTCGGGGCTTCTCGCCGAAACCATGCAGAAGGGGATGCCCGCCCTCGTGACGCGTTGGATGACGGGGGCACTCTCGGGAATCGCATGGTGCTCGCCATCCACGAGCGTGCCGTCGACGTCGGTGAAGACGATGCTCACCCTCCGTGCTGCGACGTCCGCCATGATTCGCTCCCTTCAGAGAACCTCGGGCACCCGCCCCGAAGGCGGCAACGAGAGATGTGGGGAGAGACCCGAGGTCCCTCCCCACATCGATGACACGTACCACTAACGAGAGGGCCCAGCCTTGGCATCCGCCGTTTTGGGGCCCGCCGCCGACGGTCCGCTGTCATCGTCGCGCGCATCTCCGTGCCGAGCGTCGAGGTCGACATCAGCGGCATCGAGGATGTGCTTGACGTTCTCCTTGGCACGCGAGACGCCAAGGTAGAGAACGACGGACGTCAGGCCGAAGACCACGAGGAGGACGATGGCGAGAGGAAACGCCCAGTCGGGACCGTCCGCCTCGAGGTTCCAGTATCCGAGCAGGACCCCGACGGCGATCATCGAGTAGGAGAGCCGCTTCCAGACCTCGAGCCGCATGATGGCCCGCGTCTGCATGTCAGCTTCCCTCACAAGCGCCTCGCGCCTGCTGGAAGGCTGGTCGCCGCTCTTCTCGGTGGTCTTTGCCATGGTCTGGAAATCCCTCTTCCCCGTCTAGTAGGACAGGCCGGGGTTGAAGAAGCCGATGAGGACGCCGACGAAGGCGACACCGACGAGGATCAGCATGACCATGGTCGGGGAGATCTTCTTCTTCGTCATGAGCCACCAGCAGAGGTACACGAAGACGAAGTTGAGGAGCTTGGGATAGATGCCGGAGCCGAACACGTTCAGCGACACGGAGCCACTCGAGGCGAGCGCGTCGGAGGTGACGGTCGAGCTGCTGGACCACAGGACGTTCTGGAGGGAACCGACGCCAGGGAGCACGAGCGACGTGCTGATGGAGATCCAGGTCGCGGCGACGGCGCCGATGACCATGGTGCCGACCATGACGATGGAGCTGCGCAGCGCGTTGGACTGAGGTCCGACGAGCGCCTCGACGGCCGAGCCGCCGAGCTTGTAGCCCTGGTTATAGGCGTACTTCATGCCGAAGTACATGAGGACGTTCCACGCGATGATGTAGAACAGCGGGCCGATGACCGAGCCGCCCGTGGAGAGACCGAGGGCGATGCCGAGGAGGATCGGGATGAACGTGCCGACGATGATGGAGTCGCCAAGGCCGGCGAGAGGTCCCATGAGGCCGGCGCGGATGCCGTTGATGGTCTCGTCGTCGATGGGCTCGCCGTTGGCGCGGGCCTCCTCGAGGCCGACCGTGAGGCCGACGACCATGGTGCCGATCTGGGGCTCGGTGTTGAAGAAGGTCGTGTAGGTGCGGAGCTTCTCTACCTTCTCTTCCTCGTCCTCGTAGAGCTCGTCAACGATGGGCAGCATTGCGGCGAGGTAGCCGAACGTCTGCATGTGCTCCTGAGAGAAGCAGGTGAGGTTGCCGTACGTCCAGTTGATGAACGACTTCTTGCGCGCGGCATCGGATGTCTTCTTGAGTTCGGCCATGGTTAGATGTCCTCCTCCTCTTCCTCATCGTCGCCAGCGCCGGCGGCAATTGCGGGACGGGCGGTCTTGGCCTGCTGGATCTCATAGTTGATGAGCGCGAAGAAGCAGGCGATGATTGCGGAAGCGATCAGGTTGCAGTGCAGGACGGCAGCGAGCGTGAAGCCGAAGGCGAAGGTGAGCCAGTCAAGCGGCTTCGTGACGACCTGCTTGCACAGGATTGCGATACCGACTGCAGGAAGCAGCGAGCCGACGGTGAACAGCGTCTTCATCGCGATGCCGTCCATCGGGAGGTAGTCCTTCATGATCTGGACCATGCTCGAGCCGGCCATGCAGATGATGAACGTGGGGATGAAGGAGAAGAGGATGTGACCGATCCAGGGATAGACGAAGTCGACCAGAGGAATGGTCTTCTTGATCTTCTGCCAGTCGCTGGTCTCCATGGCCTTCCAGCCGATGCCCTGCCAGACCAGGTTGATGGTCGCGGTGCCATAGAAGAGGACCGTGCCGAGGGTGCCGACAGCTGCGCCGAGGGCGGCGGCGAGGCTCTGCGCCTCAGCGGAGGAGGGGTCGAGACCCTGTGCCCTGATGGCGAGAATGGCCAGGGGGATGCCGATGTAGGTGACGGCACGGACGTCGGCGGAAACGGTTCCGCCAGGCGTGACCAATGCGATGTAGACGACCTGGATGGCCGCGCCGACGACGATGCCGGTCGCGACGTCGCCGAGGATGATGCCTACGACAAGGCCACCGACCAGGGGACGACCGAGCGTGTAGTTACCTATCGTGGTGCCGCCCATACCAGGAAGGGATGCGAGGCACGCGAAGAGACCAAGCAGTACGGCTTGGAACGCATTAATTGCCATAGCTCGATATCACCTCAATTACTGTTGGGATGTACTTACTTGACGTCGAACCTGTCGCGGAACTTCGGCCACTCGCCGATTGCGGCTTCCTTGATGAGGGCGAACTCGACCGTGTAGCCAGCCTTGGTCATGTCCTCGAAGGCCTGGGCCTCCTCGGCGGTGATCGACTGGTTGTTGCCGAGCTTCACGGTGCCGGGACGATCGTTGCAGGGGCCGACGATGACGCGCTTCACGTCATTGGGCTTGAACCCGTTGTCGACGAGAATCTTCTTCATGTCGAGGGGGTTCTTGGTGATCAGGAAGTAGCGGGTGTCACTCGCGGAGACCTTGTCGGCGTTCTCGAGGAAATGGTCCATGGTCCACACGAAGGTCTTCTTGTCCGGTGCGGCTCCCTTGTAGGCAGCCTTGAGCACCGAGTTCTTGGCGGCCGCGTCGTTGACGGCGATGATGCCGTCGCACGGGTACTCAAGGGACCATCTCGTGACGGTCTGGCCGTGAATCATGCGGTCGTCGATGCGTACGAATGTAATCACTGTTCTAATCCCCTTCCTTTTCGAAGCGCAAGCGCTTCCTTCAGTCCCTACAGGTCCTCTTCATCCTCGTCATCGTCGAGGTCAAGCTCCACCTCCCTTATTGCAGCCTGGCCCTCAGAGATGATCTCTCCCTTGAGGGACTCACTGTCCAGGTCGGATTCCATTGCCGCCGTGAGCACCATCGGGAGGTTCATGCCTCCGAAGGCGGTCGTCTTCGGGAGCAGGCCCTTCTCGGTCAGCGTGTTCAGGGTGTTGGTGAGGGGAGACCCACCGATGATGTCGCCGAAGACGAAGACCTCGTCATCGGGGCCGATCGGTTCGATGGTCTGCTTGAGGTTCTCGACGAAGACGTCAGCGCCCATCCCGTCTTCCATGCTGGTGCTAAGGATGTCGTCACGCTTTCCGACGAGCATGTCGAGGACGCTGTGGAGGCCCGGCGCGAACGTGCCGTGGCTAATGAGGAGCAGATATCGCATGTGAACTCCCTTTCTTCCGCATCTGAACGAACGTGTTCAAGTGTTCAAGCCTGTCGACTCACAGGCATCGAAACCCAGAAAGCAACCATCGGCCCTCGACCGAAAGCAAAAGAGAGTTCGCGAAAGCACTCACGTCTGCACTGAAAGACAAGATAGTCTCCACGAAATCTCTAAAACCGGTATTTCCGGTATTTTGCCTTTCAGTGAATCTATTCTTCGGTAAGTGGCGACCAAGGGCAACATTTATAGAGGAATCGATTACAGAGCAATGTCACTCCAAAGCAGAGTACAGATGACATCATGCCTGTGACATGCACTTTATTGACTGATAATGAATGATTTGTACGCTATCTGACGGTATGCCCGAGAGCTGGGGAATCGCTCGGAGACACGTCGTTTGTTCCATACATTCAAACGTTGATGGTCTCCGCCGGCGAGGGTTGCGAGAGTCTTGATACCCCTCGCGAGACCCTGAGCTGAGCAGGGACACTGGAATCGAGAACACATGGAACTGTGGTAGTCGTGCACTAGAAGGCGCCGCCGCCCCCGCCGCCGCCAAAGCCCCCGCCGCCCCCGCCGGAGAATCCGCCGCCCCCGCCACCGCCAGAGCTCACAGTAGAGCTGGCGAGAGCCGCAGTCGAGACGGAGTGAGCCGCCTGCGCCGCCCCTGCGAACACACTCGCCGGTGAGCCGAGGCCACCGTGGATGCCGTAGTAGTACCAGCCGTAGGTCGGACGCATCCTCACGTCGTCGAGAATCTCGGGTGCCACCATCTTGAGCTGTTCGATGACCTCGTTAGCGACCCCGAGCACGACCGCCATGACGAGGAGCCTGTTCCAGAGGACGACGTCTCGGGGGACTGCCTCCTCGAGCCTTGTGAACTCTCTCAGCCAGCGCTCGAGCGCGTCAAGCTTCGCAGCGACCTCGACCCCCTCCTGGGTGAGTGGCCTGAGCTTCTTCATCGAGACAATCGCGATGATGCCACAGGCCTCAAGCGCGGCGACGGTAGCGAGAATGACGTACCACGGTAGGCCGATGACGATGAAGAAGAACCATAGCAGGATGGGCAAGACGAAGCAGTCGAACGCGAAGATGGCACCGAGCTTGCCGCGGCCCGTGCCCTTCGAGCTTCCGCTGAAGCGGCTGATGTACTGCCCCTCGATGGTGTTGCTCCAGCTGCTGTACGCGTCCGAGTACTCCTCCGGATTGCCCTTGGCGTACTCCTCGATGCGAGAGAAGTAGAGGTGGGACCCGTTCCCCCGGGTTCCCGACGACTCGCTCGTGGCGGGTGCGATTTTGTCGAAGAGCATGTGGAGGGCAGCCTCGTCGATTCTGGCGGCGGCCTCTCCCTCGGGAGTGTTCGTGTCGTTGTCAGGCACGCCCGTCAGCGTGAGGCGATAGTCCTCCTCGACCTTGTCCCTGAAGAGACCGTCCTTCTTGATCTTGACCTTCTCGAGCTTTACGACGCCCTGGTCCGTGAGACGCATGAGCGTCGCAGTAAAGTCCTCGACGTCTGCGCTTCCACCACGATGAAGGGCACCGAGAACCGCGGGATGATCGGCGGTGGGAACGTCACGGAAGTACTTGTCGTTGAACACGGGAGTGTGATTACGACGATAGTTTCTCCGAATGAGGATGATGGAGACAATCGAGAGCACCACCACCGCCACAGCCACGATGATGCTGACAACCTCCACTATCCGCGCCTGCTCGCGCTTTGCGTTCGCCTCGTCCGCCAACTGCTGCTCCTCCGAAAGGATCGAGGAGAGCTCGTTGCCCGAGGTGATCTCGCAGTCGGAGATCCACGAGGTCGGAAAGGTGATGCGCGCCTCAGCGTACTCGTCGGTTCCGACACCGGGCACGGAGTAGACGATGTCATTGCCATCGAATGCCACCGACGCGTCGAGCGGGCCGTGGCCCCAGGCGCGAACGTTCACCTCCGGGGTGACGGACTCTCCTGAGGGGACGGGGAGCGACACGGTGCAGGTTACGTTCTGGGACTCCACGTCCCAGCCGTCCGACACGAACTTCCAGTAGAGCTCGCCGGTGTCATCCCAGCGGGTCACGATGCCCGAGGCACCATACGAAATCACGAACCGGGCCGTCTCGTCCTCGTGCGCCGAGTAGAGCTTGACTTGCTCGTAGCTGCCGTAGTCGTAGACCTCGTAGGTGCCGTCCGTCTCCGCGTTCGAGAGCCCGAAAGGCTGGAGCTGGCCGTTCTCGTACACGCCGACGTAGTTGATGGTGATGTCCACTTCCTTGCCGTTGCTCGAGTTGTAGCCCTTGGGTATCTTCCAGTACACGCCGTGGAACGACCCGTCGAAGTTGAAGTCACGCATCTCGGTGACGGAGAGGGTGCCGTCCGAGTTCACGGCGGCGGCGATGTTCACGGCATCGATTGAGTAGTCTTTCGCGAGAGCCGGGGTGGCGAGGAAGAGCGATGCGAGAACCATCGCAAACGCCCATGCAGCCACCATCAACGAACGACGAGCGACATTCCGATAGGCTCCCGCCATGTGGCACCAATCCCTCGAACGGTTCTGCGCTGTCCATGAAAGGATACCAAAGAGAGACGCAGGCCGCCCACTCCAGGCCGCGGACGACGCCCCTCCTCATGACGCACCACCGATGACCGTGATGAGGGAGCCGCACAGCGAGACGGTCTCCCCCGTGGCAACCTCGACCGAGTCCTCGATGTCTCTCCCATGGAAGAGCGCGGGGTTGGTGGCACCGAGGTTCTCGGCGACGACACCACCTGGCAAGGGCACGATTCTGAGGTGACGTCGGGAGACCGCCCTCGAATGGAAGACGATGTCCGACGAAGGATCACGACCGATGACGACCCCAGAGGCGGGAATGGGCACGCACACGTCGAGCGTCGACGTCCGAATCCACAGGGCGGGAACGTCCTGGGCGGCACCGAGCACCTTCGCGCATTCTGCCATGTCGAGCGTGTCGTCCTCGTTCCACTCGAACTCCGCAGGCGGAAGGCCGTCGTCCCAGCCATCGTCCCGCACGAGGGATGAGTCGGGCAGCTGCGGCAGGCCCGGCACCGGTCGCCTCTCATGGGAGAAGTCGTAGAGACAGCCGTAGCACGTGTCCATATCGGCATAGAGCGTCTCCCCGCATCGGGGGCACACCTTGGTTGCACGCCCCCTTGCAGAAGCCCGAGCATCTCCTCGGCCACTCATAGGACACCTCCGTTTTCCTCGCAGATGTAATCGGACTCCGGCACGATGATTGCGGCAACTCCCGCGGAGTCGCCTTCCTCGAACCACGGCATCTCCGATGCCGGCCGCTCGAACACGCAGTACGCATGTGGCGACGAGAGCAGCCTTCTCGGGACGAGCGCCCTCGCCGACCTGAGGACTCCACCATGTTCGTCGACGAACGCGACGTCGATGGAGTATCTCATGCCGAAGGTATGGATCGAGCCACACCTCGTGAGCATCACGGGGTCCGCGTCCGCACGCGTGCCGAGAAGCCCCCTCAGCCTGTCAACCCACGTCGAGAGCACCACGAACGTCACGTCCTTGTCCCCGCGCTCGGAGACCATCCTTGCGAACACCATCAGAGCACCACCCCCGGCCGATAACGGTCAACGACTAACGTTCTCTCATGCCTCAGACTCAGCGGCGCCTGATAGGTGATTCCAGGCATCCTGAGCGACGTCGGCCACGGTCTGAACACGAGCGTGCACGAGAAGCGTGTGAGGTGCGAGGAAAGAGAGAAGGTTCCCTCGCCCTCGTCCGCAAGGCCCTCGGCCGACACCTCGACCTCGCAGCTGTCATCGTCGAGTGCCGTCTCGACGCTGCTCCTCACCTCCTCGACTGCGGTGATGCCCGTCTGCTCTCCAGCCGGCGCGACACCGTGCGCGATCACGGCATCGAGGCTCGCCCTGTCGAAGACCGCACACGCCCCCACGAAGCGCATCAGATTGAGGGCGGTCAGGGCGACGACGATCGCTACGGGCACGAGGACCGCAAGCTCCACCGCCATCTGTCCAGACTCGTCCGTGACGAGCTTCGGGTTCCACGGGCCTCTCCCCCTCATGACGCACGTCCGAGTCCGGAGAGATCGATGGTGAGCGGAATCGAGATGTCCGTCCCAGGTATCGTGAGCTCCGCCACGGTGTACTCCCCGTCGACAAGTTCGGAGAGACCCCATGCCCCGATTGCCGTGACGTAGTCTGTCGTCGTCCCGGACCTGGGCAACGAGCTGATAAGACCACGGACGGTCTCCTGGGAATCGTTGCCTGCCTTCTCGAGGACGTTCTCGGTACTCGTGAGCACGGGTTTTCGCAGGCGCATGTCCACGGGTTCGAAGCCCGTCGCGCGAATCACCTCCCGAAGCTTGTCGCGAAGCCATGAGCCGACTGTGCCCCCGAACACCCCGTCAAGCCCGTCGAGAAACTCGGTCGCATGGGTCGAGACGTTTCCGTAGGCACTGCCATATCCCACGAGCAGCTTTCCCCAGAGGCCCATGACGGAGTCAGCGACACCACCGGCGAGCGACCCACGCTCGACGAGGCCATCGAAGAAACTCGAGAGAACGTTGTTGTCGGCTGTGGACTCGTCCGGGGCGAGCACCGCCGCCGAAACGGCGCATCCCGCGGGCAGCTCCGCTGATGAGAGGAACGAGCTCGTGAGCTCGGTCGGTACGGATGCGCCGTCACCCCTCCAGACCACGGAGACGCACCCCCACGCACCTGGAGGGCGGAGCGTCGGGCGCACGACCCCGAGCCGATCGATCGCCTCCGAGAAGACGTCCTCGCTCTCGTCGGCCTTCTCGCGCGCATCCGACTCGGCCTCAGCCTGCTCGTTCCTGGCCACCTCGTAGTCGCGAGACGCCTCCACGACGATTCTCCAGTAGTGCTCGTATCCATTCTCGGTCGAGGTGGAGGCGGAGGCCACATGCCCCATGACGTCAACGTCCATGCCACAGACGGGGCACCTGGAGACGGAACCGCCATCAATCTGGGAGAGCGAGGCAAACCCTGCGGAGGGCCCCAGCGCGCCGGGACACGAGAGTGACGAGTGGAGCACCACTCGGCCATCCTCGGTGGTGCTGGGCCACATCGCCTGCGAGTAGAGAATGGTCGATCTCGTCTCGTCGGCATTGTGCGGGAGACTCGGCAGCTCGAGGTCGACCGACCCATCCGCCGACTCCGCATAATGACCGGAGCGGACCTCGTCGAGAGCGAAGCGATAGAAGGCGGATCGAGCTGCTGAGTCAGTGAGCTCCTCGATTCCAGCGCCTGTCGATCCCTCAATCTCGGCGCGTCTCGCGTAGTAGGCGCGAGACCGGGCGAGCGGCACGCCGAAGTTCCATGTCGAGGACGTCGGGTGATACGGGTTGAGGCTCTCCGCCAGACCAGCAAGCGAGGACGCGCGCTGCCAGAGGCAGTAGGGGGTGTCCCCACAATCCGCCATCCAGCCACGCTCGCGCGCATCGTCGGCGCGCTCCTTCGCATCCGCCACGCGCTCGCTCGCGTCGGCGAGGTCCTCGGCGGACTCCTTGAGGTCCTCATCGTCCACGTCCTCCTCGAGCGAGGAGAAGTCCGAGGCAGATTCGATTGGATAGGGCACGGCACAGCCGTAGTACTCGATGCCGCCGTCCGAGTTTGCCGAGACGCACGCCGACGAGTTCGCCACCACAAGCGCCGGCAGCACCTTCTCGAGCCGCTGCAGACCTGCGGCGGCGCTCCTCGAGAAGCTGCGACGCGAGTCGAGCACGTCGCTTCCCGCCTTGACGATCGCCTCGCCTGCCGCACCTGCCCCAGGCACGCATGAGACCACCAACCCGGCCCCGTATGTAACGATGCCCGCGAGGCCCATGCTCAGAACGCAGGCATCAATGACCTGGGCGACCGTTGAGAAACCCGCAACGGAATTCTCGCCCGCCATCGCTGCGGCGTCTGCCACCTGCTGAACCTCCGACGAACGTGCCATGACCCATTCGGCCGAAGCGGCGGCAAAGACGAGCGAGAAGCTCACGAGGAGCGCGAGGGCGACCGCCACGGACGTGTAGCCTCCCTCGTCATCGATGAACGTCGACACGCCCAAGAGGGACACGAGCGCCCTATCCCCAGATTCCGACCCAGTCCCCATAGTCTCCCCCCACCCAACTCGAGCGTACGTCCTCCTCGACGCGAACCCTCAGTACCACGCCCTCCTCCTCGCTCGTTCCAAGAGCCGACACGACGGCACCGAAGAGCGGAAGTGGCTTCACGTGCCCCACGACCTCGACGCTCACCCTGTCCCCGTCTTCGCTGTGGGACGCGTGCACCTCCCAGTCCTCCGCGCCTCCCGCATGGAAGACGGACAGGGAGGGCACCGCCTCCAGCCGCCGCAGGACGTATGCCTCGCAACCCTGCTCACCACCGACGCCCGTCGCCATCACGCGCGCCCCCTCGGCGGCGGCCGCCCCCATCACGGAGCGCGTGTAAAGCAGGCAGGCAGGCTGGAGGAGCAGCGCCAGGATGACCATCACCGTGGGGAGAAGGAGCGCCGCCTCGACCGTCGACTG
>LAHS01001666.1_pt1 | contig 25485 bp, 21 predicted proteins | sample 329651 | NCBI WGS metagenome assembly LAHS01 (sample SAMN03275699, study PRJNA271635) | activated sludge metagenome | isolation source: sample C-1 Sludge from hydrolytic chamber (first chamber) of Anaerobic... | reverse complement strand
ATCAGGGCTTGCACAAACACACTCGCGCATCCACCACGACCTGGGGACGTCCGCGCCCGAGAGGCCGAGCCTCCTGGCTATCGTCCCGTAACCATACCCCAGGCCGCGCAGGCGCAGCGCCTCCTCGACGGTCTCGGACGGGTAGCGGTGGCCGCGGACGTGGTGGGCGACGCGTCCCGGCGCCGGCGTGGGCGTGACGACGAGGGTGCCCTCCCTCGCCTCCCGGAGCCAGGAGGAGAGGCGGTGCCTCTCCGGGTAGCCCTCCAGGCGGGACGCGGCGGAGATCGTCAGCCCGCTCGACAGGAACCTCTCGACCGTCTCCCTCTTCTGCTGGGTCGTGAACACGCGGACTCCCTCCCGGACCGTCGCGGCGGTCCAAGTTTTTGTCCGCAGTCCCCTTATTGGCACCAGCTGGCAAGACCCCTAGATGCACTCCACGTGCAGCGCTTTGAGCGCCTTCTTCGTCGCGGGGGAGGGGCTGTCGGTGATGACGGTCCCGAAGTCGGAGAGTCGGGCATAGCAGTAGTTGCCACCCGCCTTGAACTTGTGGGTGTCGACGACGAGGTAGCGCTCCCGTGCCCGCTTGATGACGCAGCTCTTGACGAGACCGTCGTCGACGTCGAACGTGGTGACGTCCCCCGAGTCGAGGTCAACGCCGACCGCCCCAAAGAAGGCACGGTCAAAGCGGAGCTGCTCGAGCATCGAGACCGTCAGCGCACCCGTGTAGCCGTTCGTCTCGAGGTTGACGTATCCGCCCGTGCAGATGACGGTCAGAGCCGGATTGGTGGCGAGTGTCTGGAGGACGTCGACCATGTTGGAGATGACGATGCACCTCTTCTGGCCCTTGGCGAGAAGGCCGGCGAGAAGGACGTTGGTGGTCGAGATGTCGAGGAAGACCGTTTCGCCCTCCTTGATCTGCTCGAAGGCCTTCTGGGCTATGGAGGCCTTCTCGGCCGTGTTGACGCCCATCCTCTTGTAGACGCTCCGCTCGGGCGAGGTGGAGACGCTGATGGCTCCTCCGTAGACCCGCTCGATCGTTCCCTGACCATCGAGCTGCTTGAGGTCCTTTCGGATGCAGTCCTCGGTCACGTCGAAGCGCTCCGCGAGCTCGGCCACCGAAGCGCGCCCGCGCTCCTGGACGTACTCGACGATCTGGTCATGGCGTTCCTTATGAAACATATGCCGCCTCCACGACAGAAATCCTCTCTAGAAACGATACAACAAGCGAATACCGAATGACTCAATAAAAAACAAGAAGAAGTACTTGCAAGACAATACTATACGATTTAGAATCGAACACGAGAAGTCGCCTTCCACACTTCGGGCTGGAATCGGCGCATGAATCGGGGAGGATCGCATGTCAGAAGGGGCTGGCGTCAAGATGGGCGAGTCAACGATGGGCACCCAGCTTCGCTGGGGGGTTCTCGGCTGCGGCGTCATTGCGAACCAGATGGCCTCGGCGCTCGCCGAGGAGGGCAGGACGCTTGCGGGCGTCGCCAACAGGTCCCATGACAAGGCCGTTGCCTTCGCGGCGCGGTATGGGATTCCCAAGGTCTACGACGAGATCGACGACCTGTTCGCCGACCCGGACATCGATGCCGTCTACATCACCACGCCTCACAACACCCACATCACCTACCTGCGCCGCGCACTGGCCGCCGGCAAGCACGTCATGTGCGAGAAGTCCATCACGCTGAACTCGGCGGAGCTCGAAGAGGCCAAGGCGCTCGCCGCCGAGCATCACGTCGTGCTCATGGATGCGTGCACGATTCTCCACATGCCCCTCTACAAGGAGCTCGTGAGCCGCGCGGCGAGGGGAGACTTCGGTCGCGTCAACCTCATCCAGGAGAACTTCGGCAGCTACAAGGACTATGACATGAGCAACAGGTTCTTCAATCCGCTGCTCGCCGGAGGGGCCATGCTCGACATCGGCGTCTACTCGATCTCGCTCGCGCGACTCTTCCTCGCGAGCCAGCCCGGCGAGGTCGTCTCGCTCAAGAACCTCGCGCCCACCGACGTGGACGAGTCGAGTGGCATCGTCATGCGCAACGCCGAGGGCCAGCTCGTGGTCCTCTCGCTCACCCTCCACTCCAAGCAGCCCAAGCGGGCGGTCATCTCGTGCGACAAGGCCTACATCGAAATCATGGAGTATCCGCGTGCCGACCGCGCGACCATCGTGTGGACCGAGACGGGTGAGCGCGAGGAGATCCACGCCGGCGAGACCGACCGCGCCCTCAACTACGTCCTCGCCGACCTCGAGGAGGCGGTCGCGGGGAAGCCGCAGCAGGTCGACAACCTCGCCGTCTCAACCGACGTCATGTCCCTCATGACGCTCCTCCGCTCCGACTGGGGCGTCGTCTATCCCGAGGAGGCATAGGCGCCATGCTCACCCCGCGAACCCAGGCGATTAGGGACTCCCTCTTCGTGCGTCCGCGCCAGATCGACCTCGAGCGCGCCCTCCTCTACACCGAGAGCTGGTGGGGGACGGAGGGGTTGCCCGTCGTCGTGCGCCGTGCCCATGCGCTCCGACACGTCCTCGAGAACCACCGGATCGTGATTGACGACCACGACCTTCTCGTCGGCAACCGTACGCGGACGCCACGTGCGGGGGTCCTCTCGCCGGAAATGTCGCCCTATTGGATTCTCGACGAGCTCGACCTCTTTCCCACGCGTCCGCAGGACACCTTCGAGATGAGCGAGTCCGACAAACACACCTTCCGCGACGGGCTGTATCCCTACTGGGCGGGCCGCTCGCTCAACGACTGGTACCGCGCGCACCTCCCCAAGGGGGCTGCCGAGGCGCAGAAGACTCGCATCTTCTCCATTGCCCAGACCGACAAGGGCCAGGGACATATCATCGCCGACCTGCCATCCATTCTCACGCGCGGTCTGGGCGACATTGCCGCCGAGACGCGCCGTCGGGCCGCCGAACATCCCGAGAACGACTTCTACCGGGCCGCCGTCATCTGCGTCGAGGCGACCATCGCCTACGTGCGCCGATATGAGGGCGAGTGCCGCCGGCTCGCGACGTCCGCGTCGCCCGCGCGCTCGGTCGAGCTTCTCGCTATGGCCGACGTGCTCGCACGCGTCGCTACCGAGTCCGCCAGCGACCTCCGCGACGCGCTGCAGCTCGTCTGGCTCGTCGAGGTGGCGCTCGAGCATGAGTCGAATGCGAGCTCCATCTCGCTCGGTCGCATGGACCAGTACCTTTGGCCCTACTACCAGGCCAGCATTGCCGAAGGTGTGGACGCCTCCGCCATCCGCGAGCTTCTCCAGTGCTTCTACCTCAAGACGAACACGATCGTCTTCGTGCGCTCGACCGAGAGCGCCAAGTCGTTCGCTGGCTTCCCTTCTGGCTTCAACCTCGTGGTCGGTGGCGTCGATGACGAGGGGAACGACGCCTCCAACGAGCTCTCCCGTCTCCTGCTTGACGTTCAGAAGGACACGCGCCTGCCGCAGCCCAACCTGTCGCTGCGCGTGTTCTCGGGTACGCCTGACGACCTCTATCATGAGGCGGGCGAGGTGATTCGTCTGGGTGACGGCGTGCCGCAGGTGTTCAACGACGAGGTCAACGTGCCCGCGTTCGTGAACCGTGGGGTGAGTCTGGCCGACGCCCGGGACTATGCCGTCGTCGGCTGCGTCGAGCTCTCCATCCCCGGGCGCATGTATGGCCTCCACGACATCTCGATGTTCAACATGGTTCGCTGCCTCGAAATCGCGATGCACGAACGCCCCCATGGCTACGAGAGCTTCGAGGAGCTCGAGCGAGCGGTCGAGAAGACCGTCGACGAGTACGTCGGCCTCATGGCCGAGGGTTGCAACGTCTGCGACGAGGCCCACCGCGAGACGAGCCCCACGCCGCTGCTCTCCGCTCTCGTGGCGGACTCCCTGGAGAAGGGTGCCGACATCACCGCAGGTGGTGCTCGCTACAACCCCTCGGGCGTCCAGGGCGTGGGCACGGCCAACCTCGCCGACTCCCTCTGCGTCATCAGACAGGTCGTCTTCGAGGAGAAGTCGCTCTCCTGGGAGGACCTCCTCGCCATGCTCGACCGTGACTGGTCGGGTGAGGGGGACGAGGTGTGGCGTCAGCGCTTCGTGAACCGCTACCCCAAGTACGGTAACGACGTCGACGAGGTCGACATGATCGGACGGAGGTTCCTCGAGCACTACGGCGAGGTCGTCGCGACCTACGAGAACCCCCGCGGCGGTCGCTTCCAGCCGGGAAGCTATACCGTTTCCGCTCACATTCCGCTCGGCGAGGCGTGCGGGGCGACGCCTGACGGCAGACGCGCGCACGAGCAGCTCGCCGACGGCGGCCTCTCGCCCATGGTCGGGCGAGACAAGCATGGTCCCACCGCGAGCCTCAGGAGCGTCTCCAAGCTCGACAACGTCCTCGACTCCAACGGCAGCCTCCTCAACGTGAAGTTCACGCCTTCGACGCTCGCCGGGGACGCCGGACTCGCGAAGCTCTCCGCCTACCTCAGGGCCTTCTCGCGCCTCGGCATTCAGCACGTGCAGTTCAACGTCGTGGACCGCTCGACGCTCCTCGACGCCCAGGCTCACCCCGAGAACCACAAGGACCTCGTCGTGCGCGTCGCGGGCTACTCGGCGATGTTCGTCGAGCTCTCGAAGCCGGTCCAGGACGACATCATCAACAGGACCGAACATGTGCTCTGAGACGGGCTCCGCGACGACGGCGATCGTCACCAACGTGCAGCGCTACTCGCTCCACGACGGGGGCGGCATCCGCACGGTCGCCTTCCTCAAGGGCTGTCCTTTCCACTGCCCGTGGTGCTGCAACCCGGAGAACCTCTCGTTCGAGCCGCAGGTCTCGATGAACGAGAGGCTGTGCATCCACTGCTCGCCGCGGCCGGGGGGACGGCTGTGCGAGCGGCGACCGGAGGAGTGCCCCACCGAGGCGAAGACGGTCCTCGGGCGCGAGCGCACCGTGGACGACCTTCTCGCCGAGGCGGTTCGCGACCGGGTGTTCTTCGAGGAGAGCGGCGGGGGAATCACGCTTTCGGGTGGCGAGGCGTTGGCGCGCGAGGCATTCGCGACGGAGTTCCTCTCGCGGTGCAAGGAGGCGGGTGTTCAGACCGCCCTCGAGACCACCCTCGCGGTGCCGCTTCGAGACGCCCCGGCGCTCGTCGCCGCCACCGACGTCTTTCTCGTCGACTTCAAGATCGCCGACCGGGAGCGGAGCATCGCGGTGACCGGCATCGACCCGGACGTCCGCGACGAGAACCTGAGGGAGATCCTCGCGCTCGGGGCGAGGGTCATCGGGCGCATGCCGATCATACCCGGCTACACCGACGGCAGGGAGAACGTGGCCTCGAACGCCGCCCGTCTCGTCGACCTCGGGATCACTCGCGTGGACGTCCTACCGTTTCACCAGCTCGGGGAGGGCAAGTACGATGCGATCGGGCGTTCGTACGCCTGTCGCGGCATGCACCAGCTCACCGCCGACGACGTGTCCGGAGTGGTCGAAATCCTAGAGAGGGGAGGCATCACCACCATCGTGTCCGGTGAGTAACCAGCCAGTCTTCATCCGGCCCACCAGACCGAGGCAAGCTCCCTTCCGCCGGAAGGGTTCGCTTAGGGGAGGGGGATGTCCCTCCGCGCGCAGTTTCGAGCGCAGCGAGATTGTTTGAGCACGGAGGGACATCCCCCTCCCCAGGCGAACCAAGACCGACCGACAGAAAGGAACCAACCATGGAACTCATCCTCGACACCGCAGACGCAAAGCAGGTCAGCGAGCTCTCCGACATGCTCACGATCACCGGCGTGACCACCAACCCCACGATCATCACGCGCTCCGGCAAGACGCCCGAGGAGGTCGCCGACTCGATGCTCTCGGTCCTCTCCGACGACCAGCTCTTCTTCATGCAGACCGTGGCCACCGACTTCGACGGCATCATGGCCGACGCCCGCAGGATCTGCTCGCTCCGTCCCAAGAACATGTACGTGAAGATCCCCGTGACCCACGACGGCCTGCGCGCCATCAAGGCAGCGAAGGCCGAGGGCCTCGGCGTCCTCGCCACGGCGATCTACTCCGCCGACGAGGCGTTCCTCGCCGCGATGAACGGGGCGGACTACCTCGCGCCCTACGTGAACCGCATGGAGAACTACGGCGACGGCATCACCCAGGTGGAGGACCTCCTCGAGATGCTCGAGATGAACGATCTCCCCACCAAGGTCGTCGCGGCGTCGTTCAAGAACGCGAACCAGGTGCACCGGCTCATCGTGGCCGGCATCCAGGCCGTGACCGTTCCGCCCGAGGTCGTCCGCTCGATGGTCGACCACCCCGGGACCCAGATCGCGGTCGACGAGTTCTCGGCTGCCTGGAAGGCCGCCTACGGACGGAGTACCTTCGCGGCGGAGTAGGAATAGCCTCGCGACCAGTGCGAATGCGACGAGAGCCTAGCCCTGGAGCTCGTCATGGCCGGAGTCGCGCCCACGATGAAGGCCTTCTTTATGTCGATGCCTTCGTCTGGTGGTGGCCGATTCCCCTCTGCCACCACTGCGATTGAGGGACGCGAATCCGTGCGGTCGTGAGGAAGAGAAGGTGCACTTTCGGTACGGTTCTGCCGAGAAGAGTGTGCCGCCTTGCGCTGTCGGTGGGAGCCTTCTGCGCGAAAGCGCAGGTGGGGGAGTCGGGCAAACGTGCGCGTGACACTGGATGCCGCGCGCACGCCCTTCTCGGCAGGGAGACCCGCACCGGTACTGCAACTTCTCTTCCTGGAAACGTCCCCTCCTGCGTGCCACGCCCTTTGTGATGGTCCACCGATTCGTTTGTCCTCTTGCGCCCAAGCGCCGAGAAGTGCGCGGATACTTGTTGCCAGGCGAAGGTGCGTGGTTCGCCTGCGCTTCTCGTCCAGGGCAACCCGAGGTAGGGGAGGCAACCACATGGTTCGCATCGTGAGCGACTCGTCGACCCAATACACCATCGCGGAGGGGCGCGCGCTTGGCATCGCCATTACGCCGCTGTTGGTGACCATTGCCGGCAAGAGCTACCGGGAGTACGAGGAGATAAGCAGCAGGGAATTCCTCGCCATCATCGCCCAGGGCAACGTCCCGACGTCCTCGCAGCCTTCGGTCGGGGAGGTGATTGCCAACTACGAGGCCCTGGCAGGAAACGAGATCATCAACATCTCCATGGCGGCCGGCCTTTCCGGGACGTACGAGTCTGCGGTCCTGGCGGCCGGCCAGGCAAAGAACGCCGCCGACATCACCGTCGTGAACTCCCGGACGCTCTGCGGGCCCCACCGCTACATCGTGACCCGCGCGGCCTCGATGGCTGGAAATGGGGCCACTTCTGCCGAGCTCCTCGACATGATCGAGAAGGCTTCGGCTTCCACGAAGTCCTTCCTCATTCCGTCCGACTTCGATTACCTGCGGAGGGGCGGGCGAATAAACGAGCGCGCCGGCAAGGTGATGGGAGCTCTGAAGATCACTCCCGTGCTCGTCGAGACCGAGGACGGCAGGAAGCTTGATCTAGCGGGAATTCACCGCAGCAAGAAGCTCCTGCTCAAGAGCCTGTCATCGGCGTTTTCGAGTCACGGTCTTGGGGATGGTGACGGATGGCTCATCACGGTGAGCCACGCCGATTACCTGGAGCGTGCCCAGATGATCCGCGACCATCTAGGCACTGCATTTCCCCGAGTCAAACTTGAGGTTCGCGAGCTTGGCCCCGTGTTCATCACTCAGGGCGGGCCCCGATGTGTCTCGGTGCAGGCAGTTCGCAAGGTCTAGCGCTCCAAAGACAGTGTGTTCGCGAGTCCACCTTTTGATAACGCACATTTTGCCCCGGTGAAAGCGCGCCAACTGGGCTTTTGTCGCCGGCGCCAGGCAAAATGTACGATAATCCGCGTCTGGGAGCCGCCGAGTTTGGCACGAGGCGAGTTTGGCTCCTTTCAGCAATGTCCCTAGCTGCAGGAGCCATAATCGACAACTCCCGTCGACTTTGGTTCCCGGCGTCTCTGCAGATAGCCAGGCTGATAGGACCGTGAATCATGAGCCAAAATCGTCGCAACCTGCGGCTGCGGGCCGGCGCGGGCCGGCGCAGGGTAGCTGCTCGCCTAGTCTGAAGACCGCCAGTAGGCATATCCGTGGAAAGTGATGCCTGCGACGAGGAAGACAAGGCCCACGTAGACGTTCGCAAACGTGGTGCCGAACGAGGCGGCATAGAGGCCGATGCTTACTGGGGGGTATCTTCTCATCCTGTCCGCATAGCTGGTGGACGAGCTGCCCCTCGGTTCCGAGAGGCAGCTCGTCTGACTGAGGTAGCGGTAGATGAGCAGGTACGACAGGGAAATCGAAAGGGCGAGCGCGTCATAGGCGCAGACCGCGAAGCGGACGTCAGGCACGTCCGGGGCGGAGAGCGACTTCGCGAGGAGCGACATCGAGTAGCTGAGCAGCGTCGTGAGAAACAGCGAACTCAGGTTGAGCACGTTGAGCCTGGGCGTGACGCGTGTGACGCGGTCGAACAGGTCGTGATGGAAGAGCCAGAGAATGCCCACGTAGGCATAGGTGACGACATAGGCGAGCATGGTCGGCCACTGGGCGAGAACGGCCTGGGCGAGACCGCCCTGCTGGTACTCGGGCAGCTTGAACTCGAGCACCAGCAGGGTGATGAGAATCGCGAAGACGCCGTCGGAGAACGACTGTATGCGGGTCGCCTTCATCATGTCGAGGCCTCAGAAGTCGAAGTTCTCTGGGTCTGGGCCAACGCGCAGCCCCCTGTCGAGCGAGCTGATGAGGGCCATGTCCCTGTCATCGAGCTCAAAGTCGTCGACCGCGAGGTTCGAGACGATGCGCTCCCTCTTGGACGACTTCGGGACGGCGATCACCTGACGTTGGACGTCCCATCTGAGGATGACCTGCGGAACGGTTCGACCGTGCTTCCGGGCTATGGCGACCAGCGCCGGATGCCCGAGCAGGTTGACCCTCGGGCCTCCGAAAGGACTCCAAGCACCCACGGCAATCCCGCGAGCATGGAGCTCGTCCACGAGCGCCTGGTTCGTCATGACCGGGTGCGACTCGATCTGGTCGAACATGGGGTTGACGCGTGACGAGGCGAGAAGGTCGTCGAGGTGATGAAGGTGGAAGTTGCTCACGCCGATCGCCCTGGTCATGCCTGACTCGTAGAGGTCCTCGAGCGCGCCCCACGCCTCCTCCTTGCCTTCGACCGGCCAGTGGAGAAGCAGGAGGTCGACATAGTCGAGTCCCAGACGGGCGAGGGACTCCTGGGCGGCCTCCCTTGTTCGGCCTGCGCGGATGTCGGCGTTCCAGATCTTCGTGGTGACGAAGACCTCTTCGCGGGGCACGCCGCTCCGTCTGATACCAGCTCCGACCTCGGATTCGTTGCCATAGACAGCGGCCGTGTCGATGAGGCGGTATCCCGCCTCGAGCGCCCAGGCGACGGCGTTCTCCGTGGCGCCGCCGTCACCGGCGAGAAACACCCCGAGGCCGAGCCCCGGCATCTCGACACCATTGGCGAGCTTGACTGCGTTCATATCGTTCTCCTATCGAAGGATTGACATCCCCTCGTACCCCTTCTCGGGGTGCGAGTTGAGGTAGCGTTCGGGAATCCTTGCGAGACCGTTCTCGAGACGCTTCACGAGCAGGTCCTTGTCGCGGGGGAGCAGTCCCGAGACGGGGATGACGTTCGAGGTGTGAAGGCCATAGAACACGGTGTCCTCGAGCTCGAGCCGCTTCAGCATCTCGAGTTCCTCGGTGACGTACTGGCCGAGCGTGTCCTCGTGGAAGGTGCCCGCCTTGACCTCGTCGAGAATGGGCGCGCCGGGGTCGACGTGCAGGAGTGCCGTGAAGATGAGGGATGGCTGCGTCTCGTTGAGGATCTCGGCGTTCGCGATGGCGTTCTTCTCCCAGAGCTCCGAGCCGGCGGCGCCGAGCATGATGTTCAGGCTGTAGCCGATGCCCGCCTTCTTGAGGCGAGCGAGCTGCGTGCGTGCCTCGTCGAGCGTGAAGCCCTTGTTGAGGTGCGCGAGCACCTCGTCGAGACCCGACTCGAGGCCGATGTTGAGGCCGTCAATACCGAGCTCGTGGAGACGGGCGAGGTCCTCGTCGGACTTGCCGATCACGTTCTTGACAGACGCATACATCCCGATCGTCTCGACGTTGGGGAGATGCTCGTGGATCTTCTCCGCGATGGTGGCGAGACGGCCGGCACTCAGCACGAAGGCATCGGCATTGACGAGGAACACCCTCTTGACCGAGGGGAAGTCGTGCGCCGCCTCGCAAAGGTCCGCCTCGATGTCCTCCATGCGAGAGGTCTCGAATCGGGTCCCTCGGTACATGGTGCAGAACGTGCATGCGTTATGGCTGCATCCGACCGTCACCTGGACGAGGATCGAGTCCGCCTCGAACGGCGGCCGATAGACCGGTCCTGTGTAGTGCATGATTACTCCTCTCTTTCGGACGCGCCTAGACGGCGAGCCCAGCCTGATATCCCTCGTCGATGGCCTCGAGCGCCTTGCGCACCGACTTTGCGTCGCCCACAACCTTGACGGGGTACTCGCCGGAGAGCTCGTCGGCGAGGCCGTGCTCCGGCCGCGAGCCGGAGGCGATGATCACCATGTCCGCGCGGATCGAGAGCTCTCTGCCGTCCTGCTCGATGCGTACGAAGCCATCTCCGATCGCGAGGGTCTTCGCACCCTCGTAGATGTCGACGTCGTTCTCCCGGAGCGACTTCAGGAGGAACTCCCTCGGCGCTCCTGCCATGTCGGCCGCGACGCCGGGGCTCCGCTTTACGATCGTGGTCTTGTGGTTGTGCACGGCGACGTGCTCGGCCGTCTCGGCGCCGACGGTTCCTCCGCCGATGACGACAATCTCGCCCACGAGATCCACCTTACCCGCGAGCACGTCATTGGCAAGGTGGACGTTGTCACGGTCGATGCCCGGCAGGGGAGGGACCTTCTGGGCGGCGCCGGTCGAGACGATCACCGCGTCGGGGTTCTCCCGTCTCACGAGGTTGGCGTCCACGTTCGTGCCCATGTGCACGGTCACGCCGAGGCGCTCAAGCTCGCCGATCTGCCACACGGTGAAGGAGTTGAGTGCCTCCTTGCCGGGAGGAATCGCCGCGAGGAGCCACTGTCCGCCAAGACGGTCGCTACGCTCCCAGAGCGTGACGTCGTGCCCACGCCGCGCCGCGATGATGGCCGCCTCCATTCCCGCAGGACCCCCGCCCACGACCATCACGCGGCGGCGCGCTTTCGCCTGCCGAATCGCGTAGGCGTCCTCCTTTCCCGTCATCGGGTTCACGAGGCAGGAGACGGGCTTCTGTGTGGCGATCCTTCCCTGACAGCCCTGCCAACAGCCGACGCAGGGGAGAATCTCTTCGAGCCGCCCATCGCGGACCTTGTTGGGGAGCTCCGGGTCGGCGATCGAGGCGCGACCCATCGACACGAAGTCCGCCTTGCCCTCCTCGAGGAGCGATTCGGCCAGTTCGGGATAGGCGATCTTGTCCACGGCAAAGACGGGGATCGAGACGACCCCTCGAATCTGCCGGGCGTAGTCGGAGAACGGTGCGGTTCTCACCGATGACGGGGCCGAGACGATCGCGCCCGACTTGTACACGCCGGCTGAGACGTGCAGCGCCGCCACGCCCGCCGCCTCGAGCTGGCGGGCGATGACCTTCGTGTCCTCGATCGTCAGTCCTCCGGGGACCATCTCGTCCGCCGAGATGCGGTAGATGATCGGGTAGTCGTCACCGACGAGCTCCTTGGCACGGGCGATGATCTCGAGCGGAAAGCGCAGGCGGTTCCTGGGGTTTCCTCCGTAGCGATCCGTCCGCTTGTTGGAGAAGGGCGAGACGAACTGGTTGATGAGGTAGCCGTGCGCCCCATGGAGCTCCACGGCGTCGTAGCCGGCGTCCCTGCACCGCCTCACGGCTTGCGCGAACTCCTCGACGAGGTCTTCGACCTCGCTCGTCGCGAGCGCACGGGGCGTCTCGCGCTCGGTGGGGTCCTGGATGGCGGAGGGGGCGACGGGACGGCGGCCGGTAATCGCGCTGTCCGACTCACGGCCTGCGTGATAGGCCTGGACGGCGATCTTCGCCCCGTGGGCGTGGACGCGGCGGACGAGCTCGCGGTGCTCGGCCATGAGGTCGTCCGACCAGATGCCGGCAAGGTTCTCGAAGCCCGCGCCGAACGGGTCGACCGAGTTGTCCTCGCAGATGATGAGCCCCCAGCCGCCCTTGGCCTTCTCCTCGTAGTAGCGGATGTAGCGCTCGGTGAGCCGTCCGCTCGGGGAGGCGTATTCGGTGAGCATGGGTGGGACGACGAAGCGGTTCTTGGTTTCGAGCGTGCCGATGCGGCCAGGCTCGAAGAGTCTCTCGAACTTCACGGTGCCCTCCTTGGTAGCTGTCTGCCGCCTAGAGGCTCTGGTCGAGGATCCAGGAGCGAATCGAGGGGATGTTGTATGCGTACTGCCAGGTGAAGTTGTGGGTGTTGCCTCCCTGGATGCTGCTGTCGGTGCCGTCGAGCGTGCCCTCCTTGATGTGGGCGAAGATGACGTGCGCGTCCTTTGACGCGGCGTCGGCGATGGCGTCGGAGGCACTGGAGTCGAGCTCCTGCATGAGCGAGTCGAGGGTCTTGTCCGACGTCGCCGCCTTGGCACCGCTCTGGTTGCCGGAGGGGTTCTGCTGGCCGGTCGCGGCGTAGTCGACCCAGAGTCCGCTGGTGTTGCCCTTGCCGTCGAAGTCGTAGGTGCAGTCCCACTGGACGTCGACGTAGGGGACGCCCGAGGTCGCGAGTCCCGTGTCGGCGTTGGTCATGCCGCCGTACGAGGAGGAATCGTCCTCGGCGACGACGATGAACAGGGGCGTCTCGGTGATGGGGGTCATGTTGCCCTGACCGGCCACGAGCATGAGCGCCGCGAAGCGCGAGTCGGTCGGGTGCTGGGCCGCATAGGCGATGAGAGCCATACATCCCGCGGACTCTCCGGTTCCGTAGATCCTGTCCTTGTCGATTGCGTAGCCCTGGTCTGCGAGCGAGTCGATGAGGTCGAGGCAGGTGTCGATGTCCGCGCAGGTGCCGGCCACCGTCAGCACGAAGCTCTTCCCGTCATTCGCCCACGACACGGCACCGAGACCCTGGCGCAGGTTCACGGAGGAGTCGTTCGTGGTGACGCCGGCGTCGGGGAGGAAGAGCACGAGCGGGTAGCTGCTCGAAGAGTCGTAGCCCTCCGGCTCCTTGAGCTCGAAGTTCGCATAGTAGCCAGTCGCATCATCGGAGAAGGTTCCCATGACGAAGGAGTCGATATCGGTGTTCTTGACCTCTGACGTGGAGATGAAGCGAGACTTCGTCGCGTCGCCGGCAATCACGTTGCCTGACGTGTCCTTCACGTCGCCGAGCTGACAGACGCGGATGACGTTCGTGTCGAGGCTCACGGGACCGTCGCAGCCCACGCTCCCGCGGGTGAACTGGAACATCATCGACCTCGCGTTCGCGTCCGTCTCGCCGAGCTCGATGATGACGTAGGTGCCCGACGAGGACCCGCCCGTGGAGCTGAGAGCGGGCTCGCTGTTGGCGTAGACCGTGGTGATGGAGCGGGCCAGCGCGAAGTAGCTGCCGAGACCCAACTTGGCCGCCTGCTGCCCGACTCCTCCACCGCCTGCGACGAGGCTGCTCGCGTCTATCTCGACGTCGTACTCGAGGGCGACGCCGACGGTCTTCTCGCCAGCGGGGTTGATTGTGGCGAGCGCGGTCGCGCTCTTGATGTGGGAGTAGAAGGAGGCGACTGCGGCGTCGGTCGCGGTCATCGCCTCCGCGGTGCCCACCGTGAGGCCGGAGGTCTGGGTGCTCTCGGTCTTGGTCGACGCTGTCGACGCGGTCGTGGTCGAAGACGAGCAACCGCCCATGAGCGCCGTGGCGGCCGCCCCCAAGGCTGCCGTCCCCGAGAACCTGAGGAAACTCCTGCGTGAGACTTCTTTCATGAAAGGCTCCTGTTCCATGTCTTCGGGCCTCGGCCCGACCGTGATGAGAGCCGTCTCGCGTGTCTCCTTTCCGCACCATGCCGCGGCTGGTGCGGGGGCTCAGATCAGCTGGACGTCTGCCCCCGCCCTTGTGGTCGGGGACGTGTCTGACCTTAGGATTTCGTCGTTGCCCGAGTCAATTCGAATGAGGTCCCGACTTATTCCAAGGGGGAAACGCCTTCGACGACGGTCACCGTCTGCCCTGCTCCTCGGAGCATGATTAGTCCACTATGGAATAAAAATACGAGTTATTAGAATTGATATGGAATATATCCGAGCCATATGATGATCACCAGTACAACGAATACCGACAAGAAGGGCATGAATCATGGTCATCGATGCGAACATGTATTGGTTTCCCGAGGAGCTGTTCACGAACGAGGAGGCCCTCTCGAGGTTCGTCGCGGAGGCGCCGCGCGCCTTTGACACCAACGTCTATCTGACCGAGAAGGACGGCCTGCGTCAGGTGATCGTCGAGAAGCCCGCGGGCTTCCCGTCCCTCAACTACGCACAGGGCGACTACGTCCTCGAGACGATGCTCGCCGACATGGACGAGGCGGGGGTCGACAAGGCCGTGCTCAAGGTTCCCGGCTGCAACGAGTGGATGTCGCTCGAGACGTGCAGGATCTTCAATGACGGCATGGCCGACTATGCGAGCCGCTCGGGCGGTCGTCTTATCCCCCTCGCCGTGGTTCCTCCCTTCGGCGGGCCTGAGGTCGACGCCGAGCTTGACCGCTGCCTGGGCGAGAAGGGCTTCGCCGGCGTCCAGCTCTGCGCGCACTACGGGAACCACTACCTCGACGACATGATGTTCGCCCCGCTCTTCGAGAAGCTCGACACGATGGACGCCACGGTCTACGTGCATCACGTGCCCATCCCCGTCGACGCCTCGTCGCTGCTCGACTACAACAACCTCCGCCGCTCCTACGGGCGGTGCGTTGACCAGACGACCGCCGTCGGACGCGAGCTCTTCAGCGACTTCTTCGAGCGCTACCCGCACATCCGCATGGTCCACTCGATGCTCGGCGGCGGCTTCTTCGCGGTGCGCGACATGCTGCTGCCCCAGGCGAGCAGGCGCGTCGACAAGGTCCAGCGCTTCCAGAGCGACAACGGCGACCTGGCCAAGCGCCTCTCCGACCACGTCTACTTTGAGATGTCCCACGCGCAGCCGTGGGGCAGGGCCGCTCTCGAATGCGCCGTCCGGGTGCTCGGCGCCGATCACATCATCTGGGGCACCTCATACCCCGTACGCAGGGAGTGGCTGCTCGACGGACCGGCGTTCGTCCGCGAGCTCGACGTCTCCGACGAGGAGAAGGATATGATGCTCGCAGGCAACGCCAAGCTCCTCTACCACATCGATTAGGCAGGAACTCTCGGAAGGAGAAAGGGATGCCCAACGTCGGTGCGGGCAAGGCCGAGATCGACCTCGAGGGCGTGCTGCCCTTCGATGGCTTTGACGAGCAGCTCGATGCCATCTGGGCTCGCGCGCTCGTGGTAGAGGCGGGAACGCGCTGCTGCGTCGTGAGCGTGGAGGCCACCTCGCTCAGGGGCGACCTCGTCGACCTGCTGCGAGATGCGGCGGCAACGGCATCGTCCTGCCCCCGCGAGGCCACTTGGATCTGCGCGACCCATACCTTCTCGGTACCTCACGTACGTACGCCGGATCACCTGGCGGATGACGAGGAGCGGACGCGAAACGAGCGTCTCCGTGAGGCGCTCGTGGGTGCGGTCGAGAAGGCAGCCTGCGACGCCGCGGGATCGCTTTGCGACGCGACGCTCTCGGTCGCGTGCGGGGTCACGGTGGTCAACGTCAATCGCGACGTCGACACGCCGGCCGGCTGGTGGATCGGGACCAACCCCGAGGGCTACTCCGACCACGGCATCAGGGCGCTTGTCGCGCGCGGGACGGACGACGGGGCCACGCTGGCCGTGGTCTTCTCGGCAGACGTCCAGTCCTCGGTCCTTCAAGGCTCACGTGACGGAGAGGGACGGCGCCTCGTGACCGGAGACCTGGTCGGACGTGCGGCAACGCATGTCGAGTCATCGTCGCCCGGGTGCGTCGCGCTCTTCCTCGAGGGTGCCGCGGCAGACCAGGCGCCCACGGAGCAGGCCGTCATGACGACGGTCGCCCGTGACGGAAGCATCTCGCGGTCGGACAAGGGCGGCGCGGGGCTCGCCCTGCTCGATCGCCTCGGTATCAGGCTGGGGGAGGACGTCTCGTCCGCGCTTGCGCATGCGACTTCACTCGACTGTCGTTCGGTCGAGGCGACGGAGGTCGCCATCACCTGCCCTGGCCAGAGGCGCGCCGACTTCGCGAGCCTTCGGCCGGACCGCGACTATTCCTACCAGGCCGCCCCGGACGTCGCCACCACGATGTGCGTGCTGCGTCTCGGTGATCTCGTGCTTCTCGGCGTCGCACCTGAGATTCCGAGCAGTCTCGGCACGCTCGTGCGCACCGGGTGCACGACGGCGCTTGTGGACATCCTCACGCTGGTCAACGGTGCCGAGAAGTACCTGCCCGCGCAGGACGCCTACGAGAGGCGCACCTATGAGGCCATGAACTCGGGCTTTGGCGAGGGGTCGGCAGAGGCACTTCTTCGCGCCGCCATAGAGACGGTCAACAACGCCCTCGGCTCACGAGGGAACGACGAGTTGGGAGACAGGCTATGAGAATCGGACATGCACGGCGGAAGCTCACCCCGAAGGGTGACGTCTACCTCATCGGATATCGCGACCTCGAGAATCGTCTTGAGCCCGCGACGGGGATTCACGACGACGTGTACGGCAACGCCCTGCTCTTCCAGGCGGGCGACCGGGAGGTCTTCGTCTTCTCCGCCGACTTCATGGAGGTCGAGGACCAGATGGCCGAGGAGGTCAAGACGCTTCTCCACGGCCGCTACGGCATCGATCGCGACTGCGTGCTCCTCTCGGCGACGCACGACCACACCTCGATCGTCGCCTACCACCGCAGCTGGTGGACGCACAAGTTCGACCAGGACTACTACGACTGGCTGCTCGGGACCATCTGCGACTGCTTCGAGGAGTGCCGCGCGAACGCCGTCGAGGCGACGGCGCGCATGGGCAAGAAGGTCATCGCGGGCTACTACGGGAACCGCATCGTCCCCGGCAAGCTTGCCGACAACGAGGTCGTCGTCGTGTCGTTCCTCGACGAGAAGGGCGTCCCGTTCGCGGGCATCGTCAACTGGGCGGTGCACTCCGCCGTCTGCGGTCCCGACTGCACCGAGCTTACGAGCGAGCTCGCCGGGCTCACGGGCAAGAAGCTCGCGGAGACGTTCGGCTACTTCCCCGCGATGATCGTCGGCGCGGCGGGGGACTGCAGCGACCGGGAGTTCCGCCACGGTCGCGGCATCCCCGAGGTCGAGCGCGTCTCGACGGCGCTCGCTGCCGAGATCGCCCGCATCGACGTGGGCACGCCGGTCGAGCTCGGGGGAATCGAGATCCAGACGCTCTATCACACGGTCGCGCACGATGACTTCCACCTCGACCTGCGCTGTGCCGTCATCAGCCTGGGAGGCCTGCACCTCTTCGTGTTCCCGAGCGAGCTGGGGAGCGACTTCGGCATCCGCATGAAGCGCGAGTGCCCGGTGCAGGGACTCGTCTTCGGCTACACCAACGGCTATTTCGAGTACTTCCTGCCTGCGTGGGAGTACGGCCTGTCGTTCGAGACCGAGCATACGCAGGTTCCCAAGGGTGAGCCCGAGCGCATCTGCGACAAGTTCTGTCAGGCGAGCCGCCTTCTCGGGAGCAATTCCTAAACGGAATTAAAGGTGCTCAAAGAGGAATTGCTTCGGAATATATCGAGCACGTATAGTTATTTCAGCACAAGGGAGCGGAAGCTCCAGTCCAAGGCAGCCGTGGTCCTCGCTCTGACGTCAGCAGGAGTCCACGCGGTCACGAGACAGAACGCAGAAACTCACGACCAACAGGAGGACATGATGCAGTACCAGGATCTCTGCAACAAGATCATCGAAGGAGTTGGGGGCAAGGACAACGTCGTCGACGTGAGCCATTGCATCACCCGGCTGCGCTTCCGTCTCAAGGACGAGTCCAAGGCCGACACCGCCGCGCTCAAGGCCACGAAGGGCGTCCTCGACGTCATCCAGGCCGCCGGTCAGTACCAGGTCGTCATCGGTGCCACCGTCGAGGCGGTCTACGCCGACCTCGTCCAGGTGGGTGGCTTCGCGACCCAGGCCGCGCTCGACGTGAACGAGGACCCCGAGCTCGGCGCCGACGGCAAGAAGACTGACCCGTTCTCCAGGCTCCTCGGCCTGATCTCCGAGATCTTCCAGCCGGTGCTCGGCATGCTGATGGCAGGCGGCTTCATCCAGTCCCTTCTCGCCATCGCCACCGTCGCGGGCTGGCTCGACAAGGGCTCGTCGACCTACACCGTCCTCTACGCCATCGGCAACGCGGTCTTCTACTACTTCCCGATCATCATCGGCTGGTCCGCAGGCAAGCGCTTCGGCCTCAAGCCCGCTCTCAGCATGGCCATCGGCGCCGTGCTCGTCTATCCCACGATCGTCACCCTTGCGGGAACCGACCCCCTCTACACCATTGCGTCTGGCACCGTCTTCGCGTCAAGCGTGTACGGTGACGTCTTCGGCATCCCCCTGGTGCTCCAGGGCTACGCTTCGACCGTCATCCCCGTCATCGTGATGGAGTGGTTCGCCTCCAAGGTCTACAAGGGCTTCTCGTCAGTCATCCCCGCGCTCGTCAGGTCCTTCTTCTCCAACTTCCTCACGCTCGCCGTCACGGGCATCGTCGGCCTGCTCGTCATCGGCCCCATCACCACGATCCTCGGCAACCTCGTCGCCTATGCCATCCTCGCCATCGTCAGCTTCTCTCCTGCCATCGCCGGTCTCGTCGTCGGCACCCTCTGGAGCCTGCTCGTCATGTTCGGTCTGCACTGGGCCGTCATTCCTCTGTGGTTCGTCGACGTTGCTACCTACGGCTATGACGTCATCAACCCGCTCGTCTTCGCTGGTGCTCCCGCCATCCTCGGTGCCTGCCTCGGCATGATCGTCCGCTCCAAGAACGCCGAGGAGAACTCTTCCATCAACGTCCCCTCTGCCATCTCCGCCTTCTTCGGCGTGTGCGAGCCCGCACTCTACGGCATCCTGATCCCCCGCAAGAAGCTCATGTGGGCCACGTTCCTCTCCGCAGGCGTCGGCGGCGCGATCGCCGGCATCGCAGGTGCCAAGCTCTACAGCTTCGGCGCCAACGGCTTCCTCGGCGCGCCTAACTTCATCGACCCCTCCGCAGGCATCAACGGCTCCTTCATCGGCCTCATCGTCGGCGGCGTCATCGCCCTGGTGGCAGCCTTCGTCGCAGCCCTTATCCTCGGCGGCAAGAAGGACGAGAGCAAGGTCATGAACATCGAGATCTCCTAGTCTCGCAGCGCTTCTCGTCAGACTCATCGCAAGTTCAGGGGGACGGCCGGTTGGAATGCGGCCGTCCCCCTTCGTAGCTCGGGCTATGCTACCCTCGTATCCAAGAAAGGGGCTGAAGATGGATACCACCAAGTGCAACGAGTTCGTCGTCCTTTCCAAGACCCGCAACTTTCTCGAGGCGAGCGAGCAGCTCAACATCTCGCAGTCGTCGCTCTCCAAGCACATGCAGTCCCTGGAGAAGGAGCTCGGCGTCACGCTGCTCGACCGCTCCACGCGCAAGGTCTCGCTCAGCAAGAGCGGGCTCGCCTTCCTGCCCTACGCCGAGAAGATCGCGCGCCTCGACTACGAGGTCCGCGGCGCGCTCTCCGAGGACACCCATCACGAGCGCAAGGTGCTCGGCATCGGCTCGATTCCCGTCATGACGCCCTACGGCATCACGAAGATACTCGCCGACTACGAGAGGAGCAACCCCGGGGTCCGTCTCAGGATCTACGAGAACGACGCCCAGCAGCTCAAGTCCATGATGCGCAAGGGCGACCTCGAACTGGCCTTCATCCGCGAGTGGGACCAGAGCGTCGAGAGCGATGACGGGGACGCCGAGTTCGACGCGTTCACCTACACCGAGGACGAGCTCGTCGCCGTCCTGCCCCTCACCCATCCCCTCGCGAGCCTTGACGAGATCGACCTGAAGATGCTCGCCGACGAGGACTTCCTCCTGCTGCCCGGCGGGTCGGTCATGTATTCGCTGATCCTCGACGTGTGCTCGACGGCGGGGTTCACGCCGAAGGTGCGCTACAGCGGCAGCCGCGCCGACAACATCATCGACCTCGTCTCGCGAGGGATGGGCGTGTCGCTGCTCATGAAGAAGCCAGCGTCCTACCTCGACAACCAGCGCGTCGTTCTCGTGGACGTCGACCCGACGTTCCTCACGTACATCAAGCTCTACCGGCTGCGCGGTCGGAGGCTCACGCCCGAGGCACAGGCCTTCTTCGACTACGTCCGTCGCATCTCGGCGAAGAAATAGCTGCTCGTCGTAGGGTGGCCCTTTGGCTGCCAAAGGGCGTTGGCACCTTTGGCAGGCACCTTTGGCAGGCAGGCTAGTGGGCGTTGGGGTTGACCACGTCAATCGCCTTTACGCCGGCTTCCCTGAGGCGCGTCAGCTCGTCTCCGGGTGCCATCGTGTCCGTGACGAGATGGTCGATGCCTGAGGCGGGGGAGTACTTGAAGCTTGAGGTGAGACCGATCTTCGAGGCGTCGGCGAGTGCGAAGTGCTGCTCCGACCGCTCTATCATGAGGGCGTTGACGGGCCCCTCCTGGAACGACCCCGTCGTGAGCCCGCCTGCGGCAGACAGCGCGGTGCAGCCCATGAAGCACTTCGACGCTTTGACCTGGTTGATGTTGCCGAGCGCGAAGTCCCCGGTCATGGACCACTTGGGAACGCGAATCTCGCCACCGGTCAGAAGAATCGTCATGGTCGGCTTGAGGGGCATCTGGAGCGCCTTGCCATTGTTCGTTATGATCGTCACGTTCTCGGCGGTGATGAACGGTACGATTGCGAGCGCCGTCGTACTGGTGTTGATGAAAATAGTCTCGTCATCCTCGACGTATCTGGCGGCAGCCTTTGCGATTGCCGCTTTCGCCCTCTCCTGAGCTTGAGTCGTATTACCCTCGCCAGTCGCGAGCTTGGCCGTGCCATACTGCCTGGTGATGGTACCCTGCTCTTGGAGATAGTCGAGGTCCCTGCGCATCGTGAGGGCGGAGACGTTCATCTTCTCTGCGAGTGACGTAACGCTCATTTGGCCGTTCTCCTCGAGAAGGGAGACTATCAGTTGACGTCTGTCCTCGACGAATGCCCTGCTTCGTTTCATGCGGGCTCCTTTCTTACCCTATGTCATTGTAGACGATATGTTCGTTATGACTGGTTCGATTCAAGAAACGAATTTAACGAACGATATGAACAATATTAATGAATCGTAAACGGTATAATTCTGAAGTTGAACGGTAAAAGTTCATTTAATGCGCCCTGAACGACAAAAAGCTGCTATAACTTAAGTCGCGCAGAGAGATCTCTCGAGTATATGAACGGATTGATTCAACAAACAGGCAAAAGAGTCAGGAGAGAAGGAGCCCGATGCTGCTTAAAGAGATTTACGAGAAGAAGCGCTACATCCTTGTTGACGGCCCGCTCGAGTGGAGGGACGCCCTCCGCGAGGGCATCAAGCCGCTCATCGCCGACGGGAGTGTCGAGCCGGAGTACGGAGAGTGCCTCATCAAGAACATTGAGCAGCACGGTCCCTACATCGTGTTGCTCCCGGGCCTCGCCATGCCTCACGCCATGGAGGGCGCCGTCGGAACCAACCGCTCCGCGATCGGCTTCATGAGGGTCAAGGTGCCCGTTCACTTTGGTGACCCGAACGATCCTGAGACCGACGCCCAGGTCTTCTTCACGCTGAGCGACGTTGACCCGGAGTCGCACCTGCAGAACATGCAGCGACTCGTTCAGGTGATGTCGAACGAGGACGTCGTCGAACGCCTCAAGAAGATCGAGACCCCCGAGGAGCTTCTGGACATCGACAAGCTCGTGGGTGACGAGTAGCAACCGCCAAGGCCTCTTGGCAACTTCCGGACGAAGACCTCTCAAGAGGCATTCGTAACAGACAGAAGGGAATGGTTAATGGACTTCGTCAATTGGTTCTCCAAGACAATCTTGTCGAACCCTGCATGGATTATCGGCTTCATCGTCGTCATCGGCTACGCGCTCCTCGGCAAGAAGTGGTATGAGGTTCTCGCCGGCTTCATCAAGGCATCCGTCGGCTACATGATCCTCCAGGTCGGCTCCTCAGGCCTCGTCAGCTCCTTCCGACCGATCATCGTCGGTCTCAAGGGTCGCTTCAACCTCTCCGCTATGGTCATCGACCCCTACTTCGGCAACAACGCGGTCGATGCCGGCATCAAGGCGGCGCAGAGCGGCGCTGAGGGTGCGCTGAGCTTCCTCGCCAACGCCAACATCTCCCAGTACATGCTTCTGCTCCTGTTCGCGTACATCTTCAACATCGCCCTCGTCGCCTTCAAGAAGCAGACGAAGCTCCGTGCCATCTTCACCACGGGCAACGTCCAGGTGCAGCAGGCCGCCACGGCGCTCTGGCTCATCATGTTCTGCTTCCCTGACCTCATGAGCACCCCCGCCCTCATCATCATGACCCTGCTCCTCGGCCTCTACTGGGCAGTCGGCTCCAACCTCACGCTCGGCCCGACCCAGGAGCTCACCGACGGTGCCGGGTTCTCCATCGGCCACCAGCAGATGTTCGGCATCTTCCTCTCCTCCAAGCTCGCCGGCGCCATCGCCAAGAAGGACGCCAAGAAGGCCGCCGCAGGAAAGGGCAAGGACTCGGTCTTCAACAAGAAGCTCGAGGACATCGAACTCCCTGGTTGGCTCTCGATGTTCAACGAGAACATGGTCTCCACCGCGCTCCTCATGACCTTCTTCTTCGGCATCATCCTCGTCGTCATCGGGCCTGCCTACCTCATCGACCAGACGACCGCTGGCACGCTCACCGGCACCGCCGCGCTCGCTCAGGGCCAGGACTTCGTCTTCTACATCCTGAACAACTGCTTCCAGTTCGCCGTCTACCTCACGATCCTCCAGCTCGGCGTCCGTACCTTCGTTGCTGAGCTCACGGTCTCCTTCCAGGGCATCTCCAACAAGCTCCTCAAGGGTTCCGTCCCCGGCGTCGACTGCGCCGTCACCTATGGCTTCGGCTCCACCAACGCCGTGACCCTCGGCTTCCTCGCCGGCGCCGTCGGACAGTTCCTCGCCATCGGCATGCTGCTCATCTTCCACAGCCCCGTGCTCGTGGTCGCAGGCTTCGTCCCCCTGTTCTTCGACAACGCCACGCTCGGCGTGTTCGCCAACAACAAGGGTGGCCTCAAGGCCTGCCTGATCTGCCCGTTCATCTGCGGTCTGCTCCAGGTCTTCGGCTCCGCGCTCATCGCCTCCTGGGTCGGAATGGCCGCCTACGGCGGATACCTCGGAATGTTCGACTGGGCAACCGTCTGGCCTGCCTTCACGGTCATCATGAAGTACCTCGGCTACGCCGGTATCGCTGTGGTCGCCATCTTCCTGATCGTGATCCCGCAGCTCCAGTACAAGGCCGCTCCCAAGGACGAGAACGGCGAGAGCGCCTACTTCCTCGAGGTCGAGGACTGGGACAAGTACAAGGAGCTCCGCGACGAGAGGGACGCGAAGACGGACTCCGCTGCATAGCGACTGCTTCTCCGCTCGTTTGACAGGGTTCGGACCTGTCAGCCATGCACGACCCGCTGACAGGTCCACCCTTGCACCAAAGGCAGTTCGGAACGCACGTCAATTCGAAGGTCTCAACGAAAGGTGAAAATCATGTCTGCAAAGATTCTCTGCGCTTGCGCCAATGGCTCCGGTACCTCCCTCATGATGCAGCTCACGGTGGAGCGTGTCGCCAAGGAGCTTGGCATGGACGTCTCGACCGTTCATCACTGCGCCCTCGCCGAGGGCACGTCGACCGCCAAGAACTACGACATCGTCATGTTCCCCCGCAACTTCGAGAACATGTTCAAGAGCGTCGCCGACTCTGGCAAGGTCATCTGCATCCCCCTCAGGAACGTCATGTCCGACAAGGAGATCCGCGAGAAGCTCGTCGAGTCCGGGGCTGACAAGAAGTTCGCCAAGTAGCTCGACCACGAATCGCTCTTCGAAGCCCTAAGGAGGGTTTGGGATGCAGTACCAGAAGCATGTGATCGCCACGGACATGCCCCTCTGCTATGCCATCGGCATGTTCGAGGGCGCAGATGCGAGAAGCTTCGTCATTGGCGTCGAGAAGGAGGGCCCCATCCGTCGGTTCGCACTGGACGGGACGCCGATGGAGACGGTCTCGGAGGGTCCTGGCGGCGTCATGACCGTCACGCAGATGCCCGGCCGAGACGACCAGCTCCTCGCCACCTACAAGTTCTTCTCGCCGAACTTCGGTGGGGACGACGCGAAGATCGTGAGCTACACCCGTTCTGAGGACGGAAGCTGGCACGAGTCGACCCTGTGCGACCTCCCGTACGTTCACCGCTTCGGCGTGCTCAAGGGCGCCGACGGCCGTCTCTGGCTGATCGCCTGCACCATCAAGGGTGCCTGCCGCAAGGTCAAGAACGACTGGCAGACCCCTGGTGCGGTCTACGTGGCTCCGCTGACCGGAAGGCCCGAGGACTACGACGACGACCATCAGCTCGAGCTCACCTGCCTCTCGTCCTGCCAGCTCCAGAACCACGGCTACTTCGCGTCCGAGGACAAGTCATACGCCCTCATCTCCACGGCTGCCGGCGTCTTCCGCTACGTTCCTCCTGCGGATGAGAACGGCGAGTGGACGGTCTCCTGCCTCATCGTCCAGCCGACGAGCGATATGACGCCTGTCGACCTCGACGGCGACGGCTGCGAGGAGATCGTGACCATCTCAGCATTCCACGGCGACACGCTCTCGGTCTGGCACGCGACCGACACGCCCGACGCCTACAAGCTCGTATGGACCGATCCCGAGAAGCGAAACTTCCTCCACGCGATCTGGAGCGGCACCATCGAGGGCGAGCGTTGCGCCGTGGTGGGCAACCGCAAGGAGGGACGCGACCTGCTCAGGCTCGCTTTCGTCGACGGTGGCTACCAGGTCGAGACCATCGACCACGACCACGGTCCCGCCAACTGCTGGGCCTTCTCGGACGGCGGTCATGACCACATCATCGCGGCCAATCGCGAGACCAACGAGGTAGCGCTCTACGACTGCTCGAAGTAACCCGTAGCGCGGCCTTTCCCAAGCACACAACAACCAGCGGCAAAGACGTGTCTGAGACACGCCCCTGGGCCGCGCCATCGAAAAAAGGAGCAAACATGTCAGCAATTGACGAGGTCTCTCGCGAGAAGTGGATCATGGACACGTTCCCTGAGTGGGGCACGTGGCTGAACGAGGACATGGAGAACGACGTTGTCGAGCCTGGCACCGTCAAGATGTGGTGGCTCGGCTGCACCGGCATGTTCGTGAAGACCCCCGGCGGTGCCGAGATCAC
>LAHS01000449.1_pt1 | contig 25683 bp, 21 predicted proteins | sample 329651 | NCBI WGS metagenome assembly LAHS01 (sample SAMN03275699, study PRJNA271635) | activated sludge metagenome | isolation source: sample C-1 Sludge from hydrolytic chamber (first chamber) of Anaerobic... | reverse complement strand
CATTACGGAAAGGACGGCGAATACGACTCGCAGGGCATGACACAGACAGCAGAAAAATACGGCGCACAGGTTGCGGCTTTCCTTGTCGGACACGAGCACGAAACGTATGCAAAAAAACTCGACAACGGAACTGTCATGATTGAGCCGGGAGTCCACGTTTCTGCAATTGGAAAAGTAACTCTTAATATGAAAAAGGAAAACGGCAAATGGGCTATAGATTCTGTTGTACCGGAAATCATTCCTATTTCAAAGCAGAATATACCTGCCGATCCTGACATGATCGCGCTTATGAAAGATGTCGATACAAAGAGCAAGGCTATTGCAAACACTGTTGTCGGAAAAATCGGCGGTGACTTTCTGCCTTCTCTGTGGTGGAACGGTCTTGAAGGAATTCCAACTGCAACAGTTCAGGACACTGCGATGATGGACCTCATCAACACTGTGCAGCTTAAGACGACAGGCGCAGACGTTTCGCTCGCGGCTCTGTTTGATTCCGAAAGCAATCTCACTAAAGGCGACTTTAAAAAACGCGACGGCGTCAAAGTCTACAAATATGACAACACGCTTATGGCAGTTAAGATTACCGGAAAACAGCTCAAGGCAATCATGGAGCAGCAGGCCGGAAACTTCTTCAACCAGGCGCAGAAAGGCGACGTAACAATTTCGTTCAATCCGAAAATCCGTCTGTACAACTACGATATGTTTGCAGGTGTAAACTACGACATCGACATTTCAAAACCGGCGGGAAGCCGCATTGTCAACGTAATGTACAAAGGCGCTCCTCTTTCCGATGACCAGCAGCTTGTGCTCGCGCTTAACAACTACCGCTACGGAGGACTTTCATCTTCAGGACTCATCAGCAGCAAGCCTGAGGATCTCGTGTACAACTCAGGGCTCGCAATCCGTGATCTTATCAGCGACTACGTTGTCAAGGCCGGCACGCTCATGCCGGAATGCGACAACAACTGGAAGATTATTGGAATCGACCTTACAAATCCTGATGCGGAAAAAGTATATCAGCTTGTGCGCGACGGGACGATTAAGATTCCGGCAAGCGAAGACGGACGAACACCAAACGTATCGTCTCTCAACGTAAGTGTTCTCAAAAAATAATTAAAGATTAATAATTTGACTAAAAAAAATCATGCTTCGTTCTGAAGCATGATTTTTTTGCTATTGATTTGAAAATCGTGAAAGGAATGCCTGCGTTCGCTTCTGCTGCGGATTTGAAATAACGTCACGCGGATTTCCTTCCTCAACGATGACGCCGCCGTCCATAAAAATAACATGGTCGCTTGTGTCGCGGGCAAATGCCATTTCATGTGTTACAACGACCATTGTCATTTTCTCCGCTGCAAGCGCGCGGATAACAGCAAGTATTTCTCCTGTCAGCTCAGGGTCGAGCGCAGAAGTAGGCTCATCGAACAAAAGCACTGTTGGTTTGAGAGCAAGCGCGCGCGCAATGCTTACACGCTGCTGCTGCCCGCCGCTCAATTCGCACGGATATGCGTTCTCTCTGCCGGAAAGCCCCATATCTTTAAGCAGTTCACGCGCTGTTTCAACAGCCTGCTCTCTGGGAATATTGAGCACATGAATCTGCGCATCTATAATATTCTGGAGAACGCTAAAGTGCGGGAACAAATTAAAGTTCTGAAACACCATGCCAAGATTAAGTCCGACTTCACGCAGATCTTCTTTTGATGCGTACACTCCGTCTTTAACCATCTGCTTACCGCATACAGAAATCGAACCGCCGCTCACATTTTCGAGCTGCGTGATACAGCGCAGAAGCGTCGATTTACCGGAACCTGACGGACCGATAATGCCGAGCACCTTTCCTTTTTTTACAGTAAACGAAATATCCTTAATAACAGAGACTGAACCGAAATTCTTTTTTAAATTCGATACAACAATGATATCGTCTGCAGTGTCCGCAGAATCTGACGACGCTTTTATTTCACTCATTTTTTCCTCGCACTTTACCGCATCAGCATCAGCGGTAATAGTTCATTTTCTTCTCTAAATGCACGAATGCAGCAGAGACAGCCCAGTTCATCACAAAATAAAATACTCCGGCAATAAAAATCGGCATTGTGGAGAAAAGCCTGCTCGACGCATTCTGAGCAGTGCGCAAAAGTTCTGTCACGCCAATGACCTGCACGAGAGCTGTGTCCTTAACAAGTGTAATCACTTCATTGCCCATCGCAGGAGTAATGCGCTTAACAACCTGCGGAAGAACAATTCTGCAGAAAGTCTGATTTTTTGTATAGCCAAGAACTTTTGCAGCTTCATACTGGCCTTTCGGAATACTTTGAATTCCACCGCGGTAGATTTCCGCAAAGTATGCGGCATAGTTTACAGCGAGAGCAATTATTGCCGCCACAAAACGGTCATACGACAGATGAAAAAGATGGTATGGCGCGAAGTAAACAAATATGAGCTGAAGCATAAGCGGAGTTCCGCGTATAATCAGCATGAATACATTTGCGACAGAAGACAAAACACGTACCTTTGACATACGCGCAGCCGCAATCGGCAGACCAAGCGGGAGAGAAAAAAGAAGAGTCAGAAAAAAAACTTCAATCGAAACGAGACTTCCCTGACACATTATTAACAGCATTTTTGCCATTGCACAGCTCCCGCAGTTTTATCTTTTAAAATAAAAAATACCGGCAGAAAAAATCCGCCGGTACAGAAATCTTATTAATTATTTTCCAATAACGGAAATATCAGAGCCGAACCATTTCGTAGAGATTTTAGCTACAGTTCCGTCCTTTGCCATATCCTCAAGAATTGACTGAACTTTGTCGCGAAGCTGCACATCGCTCTTGCGGAATGCAACGCCATACTCTTCTGGAGAAAGGCCTTCGCTGATTACAACGAACGGTTTGCCCGTAGTCTTAATGCTGTAATTTGCAACAACGCTGTCCATAACAACACCGTCAACACCACCGATTTCGAGATCGTTGAGAGCAGTAATATTATCTTTGAATTCAACAATGCCTTTCAGTGCATTCTTGAATGTTGGATCTGCATCAACAGCATCGGATGCGCTTGAGCCTGACTGAAGACCGATTGTTTTTCCTGCCATATCGGCAAGAGCACTGATTTTATCGCCGGCGCGAACTACAACGACCTGCGCATTGTCAAGATACGGTTTTGTAAAAGAGAGCGCTTCCTGGCGCTCTGAAGTAATTGTAAATCCGTTCCATATGCAGTCGATTTTACCGGTGTTGAGTTCCTGCTCTTTTGCAGACCAGTCAATCGGCTGAGCCTTAAATTCTACGCCGAGACGCGAAGCGACTTCTTTTGCAAGGTCAATGTCAAATCCAACAATTTCGTTGTTTTCATCTCTGAAACCAAGTGGCGGGAAAGAATCATCAAGACCGAGAACAAACGTTCCGCGTTTCTGAAGATCAGCAAGAGAGTTATCACCGCTTGTGCTGTTCTTTTTGCAGCTTACAAATCCGAAAGCCGCAGCCATAGCGCATACAAGCGCCGCCAGTGCCATTTTTTTCATACTTTACCTCACAATCTAAAAATCACCGGTTGTCCGGTTAATCTACAATAGCATATTTACTCGATTTCTTCGAGTTCTCCGTCACTCTCTGCAGCCACTGCGTTCTGCTGGTATTTGCGGTATTCCGGTATCATATTAATCTTTTCATTAATCAGCTCATACACACCGACAGGAGTTTTTACACCTTTCAAATGAGCAACATCGACATACCTGCATTCAAAATATTGTCCCACAAGCTCATATGTGTACTCACTTATAAGAATCGCAGTATGATAATCTTTGTTGCAGTTTTCAATGCGCGCCGCAATATTTACGTTTGATCCTATTATCGTATAGTCAAGTCTCTGCATTGAACCAATATTGCCGACTATCATTGCGCCTGAATTGATTCCGATTCTTGTATACAGAGGTTCTGCTATAAGCTTTTCATGAACAAGCTGTTCGTTAAGAACTTTTTCCATGCGCTTCATACGCAATGCTGCAAGACAGCATCTGATTGCATGGTCTTCCATACTCACCGGTGCGCCAAAAAAAGCCATAATTGCATCGCCCTCGTACTTATCAATTGTGCCGCCAAGAGAAATGATAACCTGACTCATTTCGTTCAAATACATATTGAGAACACGGACAAGTTTTTCCGGTTCCATACTGTCGCTCAACGGAGTAAATCCCTGCAAATCTGTAAATATGACTGAAAGTATTTCTTTTTTTCCGCCCGGATGAACTTCATCAGGATGTTCAAGAATATTATTAACAACCTCAGGCGAAACATATTTTGAAAATGCGTATTGAAGTCTGTTCTTTTCTGTGCGCATATGGATTGCATCAACATAGAGAAGAGTCTTGTTAAGAATACGCACGATAGGTACAAGAAGTTTTTTCTGCTCTTTGGTATACGCAAGTCCGTTCAATGTTGCACCAATAAAAAGATAACCAGGCGTACCGTCTGCAAACAGAAAAGGAACGGAGAAACTGCCGTTCGAATGTGTGAACAGCGCCTGACGAAGGACGCCGGCGCCTATGCGCTCAGATATTTCCGCACTTATATTCACTGCATTACGGACACGTTCGCCATAATAGCAGATACGCTTAGAGTTGTCTCCCGAATCTTTGTAAAACAAAATGAATTTACAATCGAAACGGCGCACAAGGTAGTGCGCAAGACTTCTAAAAACATCATCATCTGTTTCGAGGATTATCAATGACTTTTCGAGCAGGTCATATTCATTATCAGAAAAAACAAGCTCAAGATTTTCACTCCCCGATGTATACATATTTTACGACCGTTCTGTGCAGAATTGCGTAAGCTGCGCTATCTGTTTTTCAACCTGCTCAGGCGAAGGACCGCCTGTTGTTCTGCGCGCATCAACACATGCAGAAGGAGTTATCTTTTCAAAAATATCATTTTCAAACAGAGGCGAAATTTTCTTTAAATCCGCAAGCGGAAGATCTTCTATTGCAGACAGTCCGCGGTCAATGCAGAGACGCACAGCCTGAGCTGAGACTCCGTGTGCAGTTCTGAAAGGCAAACCTTTGCGCACAAGATAATCAGCAACATCTGTTGCATTTGCAAAACCGCCGTCACAGCTGGCAGACATTTTCTTTTCATTCCACTTTGCGGTTGCAATCATCTGCGTAAAAACAGCGACGCACGAGCAGCATGTGTCAAACGCATCGAACAAACTCGATTTATCTTCCTGAAGATCGCGGTCATATGCGAGAGGAAGTCCCTTCACCATCACGAGAAGCGCGATAAGATCGCCGTACACTTTTCCTGTACGGCCGCGGATAAGTTCTGCAAAGTCAGGATTCTTTTTCTGCGGCATAATTGAACTGCCGGTTGACCATTTTTCACTCAGATCGATAAAGCCGAATTCTGCTGTCGACCACAGAACAACTTCTTCGCACATGCGGCTCAGGTGGCTTTGCAAAAGCGCAAAGTCTGCGCTGAATTCGATGCAGTAGTCGCGGTCGCTTACACTGTCGAGAGAATTTTCTGTGACACCGTCGAAGCCGAGCGATGACGCAACATCCTCACGGCTGAGCGGAAGACCAGAACCTGCAAGCGCGCCGCTTCCGAGCGGACTTTTGTTAATCCGTTTGAGAGAATCTTCGAGGCGGCTCCAGTCGCGCGTAAGCATGAACGACCATGCGCACAGATGCTGAGCGAGCGTTCCAGGCTGTGCATGCTGCATATGGGTGTAGCCGGTCAAAAGAGAATGCGTATGTTTTTCAGAAATAGAAGCAAGAGTCTTAATAAGATTAATAATTTCACTCTGCAGTTCAGGAATGACACGGCGGAGATACAATCGCTCGTCGAGCGCAATCTGATCATTGCGTGAGCGGCCTGTGTGTACTTTTTTGCCAGGCTCGCCGATGCGGTCTGTGAGAGTTGCTTCAATGAATGAATGAATGTCCTCTGCGGAATAATCGACAGTCAGTTTTCCGGAAAGAAGGTCTGCTTCGATTGAATCAAGGCCTTTGATTATTGCGTCGGCATCGCTCTGAGGAATAATGCCCTGTTTGCCAAGCATAGCCGCGTGAGCCTTTGAACCGTGAATGTCATCGAGCGCCATTCGTTCATCGACATGTATTGAAGTTTCAAAATCGACTGCAGCTGCGTCGGGTCCTTCTGCGAACCGTCCGTGCCAAAGCGCTGCATGATTATTGTTAGTAATAGTTCCGTGTGATTCCGACATGATATCTTAAGTATATATTTTTTCAATTATGATGAAAAGACGCACTGCCCGTGAGGAACGCATAAATTTAGTATAATCATTTCAGCGGGCAGTTATGTTTCAACCTGTAATAAACACAGCGGCATGGATGCCGCGTCCTGCAAAGTGCAAACTTAGCCCGGCATAACTGCTTTGCAGTTATGCCTATAATCAAAACGGCATGAATGCCGTTTTGATTATCTTATCTCCATCATCAGTTGTTCTATCGGTTTTCCCGGCGGAATCATCGGCAGAACCATTTCGTCGATGTCGATTTTTGCGTCAATGACCGCCGGTTTGCCTGACTTAAGCGCAGCGTCAAATGATTTCTTAAATTCAGCTTCATTCTTTGCCGCGTATCCTGCAATGCCGTATGCGTCCGCAAGTTTTATCCAGTCCGGACCAAAGTCAAGCGTTGTCTGGCTGTAGCGCTTTTCATAGAACAGCGTCTGCCACAAACGGACATTTCCGAGCGTGCCGTTGTCAAAAATCACGATGATAATCGGAAGATTATAATGCTGGATTGTAGCAAACTCGTTGCAGTTCATGCGCAGCGATCCGTCGCCGGCAAACGCTACAACGCGGCGGCCGGGATTCGCAATCTGAGCGCCGATTGCAGCGCCTGTGCCGTATCCCATTGTGCCGAGTCCGCCGGAAGTAAGGAATGTACGCGGCTGCTCGAAGTTGTAGAACTGTGCAGTCCACATCTGGTGCTCGCCGACTTCCGTTGTAATGATTGCATTTTCACCGACTTTGCCCCGCACATATTCACACATGAATTTTGGAGAGAGCGGAACTTTTTTCGTATAGCTCGGCGGAACAATTTTTTTCCATTCCTCAACCTGTTTGTTCCAGTCAGAAGATTTGCGGACAGTGATAAGCGGAAGAAGTCTGTCGAGGACATCTTTTACATTTCCGATCAAAGCGTCTGAAGCGTGAATATTCTTGTTGACTTCTGCCGGGTCGATATCGATCTGAAGCACTTTTGCATGGCGGGCAAATTTTTTAGGATCGCCGATAACGCGGTCAGAAAAACGTGTTCCGATTGCAAGAAGAAGATCGCTGCTGTCTGCAGCTTTGTTCGACGCGACAGTCCCGTGCATGCCGATCATGCCGGTAGCAAGACGATGGCTGTTCGGGAACGCAGCCTTACCCATAAGACTCATTGCTACAGGAATCTGCGCCCGCTCCGCAAACTGGAGCAGTTCAGGACATGCGTCTGATGTAATCACACCGCCGCCTGCATAAATCACCGGCCGCTCAGACTCGTTAATCAGTTTGGCTGCCGCTGCTATTTCCTGGTCTGTTGGCTCCGCGGTTTTGAGAATACGGCGCAGATTCATTTTCTGTGCGGCAAACTCAGCCTCGCTTGAAATACCGCTTGCAACAGGTTTGTACTCGCAGAGCGCAGATGTAATGTCTTTGGGAATGTCGATAAGGACTGGTCCCGGTCTTCCTGTCTTTGCAATGAGGAAAGCCTCGCGGATTGTGTCAGCAAGCTTTGTTACATCGCGGACAATAAAGTTATGTTTTGTAATCGGCATTGTAACGCCGGTAATATCGATTTCCTGGAAGCTGTCTTTTCCGAGCTGAGCCGTTGTAACATTGCAGGTGATTGCAACAATAGGAACTGAATCCATATACGCAGTTGCAATGCCAGTAACAAGGTTCGTTGCCCCCGGACCGCTTGTTGCAAAGCACACGCCCACTTTTCCTGTCGAGCGCGCATAGCCGTCAGCAGCGTGAGAAGCGCCCTGCTCGTGTGCAGTCAGAATATGATGAATCTTGTCGCTGTACTTATACAGTTCGTCGTAAATATTAAGAATCGCGCCGCCCGGATAACCGAACACAGTGTCGACGCCCTGCTCAAGCAGACATTCCAAAACAATTTTAGCACCAGAAATTTTCATACATATACCTTTCAATAAAAACTGCGGATGATTATTCACCCGCAGCTGATAAAAACTCTATTCGAGAATTGCGCCTTTGTCCGCTGACGAAACAAGTTTCGCGTAGCGCGCAAGGTATCCTGTCGTTACATTCGGTTTGCGCGGCTTCCATGCAGCCCTGCGCTTTGCAAGCTCTTCGTCGCTCACTTCAAGCGTGATTTTATATGCGTTGATGTCGAGCGTAATCTTGTCGCCTTCCTTGACGAGCGCAATCGGTCCGCCGACTGCAGCCTCAGGCGAACAGTGTCCGAGTGAAGCGCCGCGGGTAGCGCCGGAGAAACGTCCGTCAGTAATGAGCGCAACTTTTTTATCCATGCCCTGACCTGCAAGAGCTGCGGTGACAGCGAGCATTTCGCGCATTCCCGGTCCGCCTTTCGGTCCTTCATAGCGAATCACGACGACGTCGCCTGCATTGATCTGCTGCTTCTGCACAGCTTTCATTGCATCTTCCTCGCAGTCGAATACGCGTGCAGGACCGGTGTGCTTCATCAGTTCCTTTGCGCATGCGCTTCTCTTTACGACAGTGCCGTTAGGAGCAAGGTTGCCGAACAGAATTGCAATGCCGCCGTTGTCTGAATACGGATTCTCGATCGGGCGCAGAATTTCAGGATTGCGGTTCACCGCGCTCTTTATGTTCTGAGCGATTGTTTTTCCAGTCACCGTAATCATATTTGTCTTAATAAGTTTTTTCTTTGCAAGCTCTGCAAGAACAGCCTGCACGCCGCCCGCGTCGTTAAGCTCGCAGATAAATGTGTGGCCAGCCGGTGCAAGGTGGCAAAGGTTCGGCGTGTGCTCGGAAATCTTATTGACTTCGTGGAGGTCGATGTCGACGCCCGCTTCGTGCGCGATTGCCGGAACATGAAGCATTGTGTTCGACGAGCAGCCGAGAGCCATATCAGCAGTAAGCGCGTTGCGGAAAGAATCGGCTGTCATCATCTGGCGCGCCGTTATTCCTTTTTCGTACATATCCATAACGGCCATGCCTGCGTGCTTTGCAAGCGCAATGCGTGCGCCTGTTACAGCGGGAATCGTTCCGTTTCCGGGAAGACCAAGGCCGAGCACTTCGGTAAGACAGTTCATGCTGTTCGCTGTGAACATGCCTGAGCACGCTCCGCAGCCGGGGCATGCGCTGTGCTCAAGTTCCTTAAGCTGATCCTCGGTGATTTTGCCAACGGCAAGTCCGCCTACAGCTTCGAACATATCAGTAAGAGAAAGGTTTTTGTCTGAATACGGATTGCCCTCTTCGTGTCCGGGAAGATGGCCGGGCATCATCGGTCCGCCAGAGCAGAACACAGTTGGAAGGTCGAGACGTGCGGCTGCCATGAGCATGCCGGGGACGATTTTGTCGCAGTTCGGAATCATAACCATTGCGTCGAACTGATGGGCTTTTGCCATGCATTCAATTGAGTCGGCAATCAGCTCGCGGGTAACGAGCGAGTATTTCATTCCTTCGTGGCCCATGGCAATGCCGTCGCATACGCCGATTGACGGGAATTCAATCGGTGTGCCGCCAGCCATGCGGACACCTGCTTTTACAGCATCAGCAATTTTATCGAGGTCAGCATGACCCGGAATAATTTCGTTCTTTGCACAGCAGACGCCGACAATCGGGCGGGAAAGTTCTTCATCGGTGTAACCCATCGCATAGAAAAGACTGCGGTGCGGTGCGCGCGCGACACCTTTTACTGCGTTATCACTTTTTTTTGCCATAATTCAGCCCCCATAAAAATTTTTTGCAGGAAATTTTACAAATTCTGCATATCTTTCGTTACAATAATAAACGGTATAGCGGGTACGGTCAAGAGATTTTTGAATAAATAATGCAGAAACTTTAGTAAAACTTCATTTTTATAAGACAGAAATTATACATAACTGGAAAAACTGTGGTAAACTGAAAGAGAAATGGAAGAGACAGGAATATCACTCACACAAGATGAAATAGACCGCGTTATGAACGGAGTACGCTCCGACAATGCGGCCAATGAGAAAAAAGCGGAAGGCGAAGCCGGAGTTTCTTTGTCACAGGCTGAACTTGACGCGCTATTCAGCGGTAAAAAAACAATCGGCACAATGGCCGCAGCAGAACCCGCTCATGAGCAGACTGCAGCCGAAAAAATAGCAGCACGAAAAAAGGAAGCGGCTGATCTCCTTAAAAAAGTAAACTCACAGTCGCCGAAGCGTGTTTCTGCTGTCTACGGCACTGCGCTTCTCAACGGAGAAAAAATCGACTTTCTCGAAGCAGGAAGCGTTCTTGAGCTTGAGCGCCCTGACGGCTCTGCAGTAGAAATACTGTGCGACGGAAAACTGATTGCGCGCGGTTTTGCAGGAAAGTCACACGGTCACGCTGCCGTAAAAATCACTGAAGTATTCAAATAAAAGGACATAAAAAATGCATCTCCACAAACCGGACTTTTGTCCTTCTGCGTGATGCACCTTTGTTTTTCTATAGGCGGTACTAGGATTGAACTAGTGACTTCTACCGTGTGAAGGTAGCACTCTACCTCTGAGTTAACCGCCCGAAACAATGTGATAATTTTATAGGAAACAGAAAGCGGTGTCAACTGCAGCGGAAATTTTGCCGCGCAGCCGTCCCCGCCCTCTTGTTTACAGCTGTTTCTACAGAATATATCTGCTCAAATCCTGATTTTCAGTAACGCCTTTGAGTTTGTCATCGACATAAGCGCTGTCAATCGTCACCGTTTCGCCTGAGTGCTCGTCGGCAGTAAAGCTGATATCCTCAAGCACTTTCTCCATAATTGTATGAAGACGGCGTGCGCCGATGTTCTCGCTTCTGCTGTTCACGTCCTCTGCAAGAGAACTCATGCGGTCAATCGCATCTTCGGTAAACACGACGGTAACACCCTCAGTCGCAAGAAGCGCGCTGTACTGTTTTGTGAGCGCATTCTTCGGCTCAAGAAGAATCTTCTTGAAGTCATCCTTATGAAGCGACTCCAGTTCCACACGGAGCGGAAATCGACCCTGAAGCTCTGGGATAAGGTCGCTCGGAGCTGCCACGCTGAATGCTCCAGCTGCAATAAAAAGGATATGAGTTGTATCGACAACACCCCAGCGCGTATTCACATTCGAGCCTTCGACTATAGGCAGAATGTCGCGCTGAACGCCCTCGCGGGAAACATCCTGTCCGTTTGACTGTCCGCCTTTTACGGCGATTTTATCTATTTCGTCGATGAACACAATGCCGCTCTGCTCCACGCGCTTTTTCGCTTCATCAGCAACTTTGTCGGCATCAACCATGCTGTCCAACGTTTCTTCTGTAAGGATTTTTCTCGCTTCGTGAATTGTCACAGTCTTCTGCTTATTGTTGCGGCCGGAAAGCATATTCGTCAGGTCCTGCATTCCGTTCTGGAGGTCATCCATGCTGCCACCGGCAATAATTTCCATGCTCGGCATCCGCGGCTGGCGCTGAACGGTCATCTCCACTTCGCGGTCCTCAAGTTTTCCTTCTCTGAGCATCGTGCGGAATTTTTCGCGCGTGGAAGCTGCGTCTGTCTCAACTCCGGGTTCAGTTCCCGGCAGCAGAAGGTCAAGCAGCTTATCCTCAACTTTAGGACCGCACTTTTCGCGGAGCTTGTCTTCCATTTCTTTTTTCACATCATCATAGCCGACAGCCATGAGATCGCGTATCATGCTTTCCACATCGCGTCCGACATAGCCGACTTCGGTATATTTTGTCGCCTCGACTTTAAGGAACGGCGCATTCACAAGCTTTGCAAGTCTGCGCGCAATCTCCGTCTTTCCAACTCCGGTCGGTCCTATCATCAGAATGTTCTTGGGCGCAACTTCGTCCCTGATGTCTTCTGCAAGATGAATACGGCGCTCGCGGTTCCGGAGCGCAACGGCAACAGAACGCTTTGCTTTTGTCTGTCCGATAATATACTGGTCAAGTCTTTCTACAATCTGTTTTGGTGTCAGTCCGTTGAGCGTGCTCATTACAGTTCCTCCACCGTTACATGATCGTTCGTATAAATACAGATTTGTCCTGCAATCTTCAAACTCTTCTCTGCAATCTCTCGCGCGCTGAAATCAGATGACTCCATGTATGCGAGAGCCGCGGCATACGCATAGTTTCCGCCGGAACCGATTGCAAGAATATCAGTCTCAGGCTCAATCACGTCTCCGCTTCCGCTTATCAAAAGAATTTTTTCGCTGTTTGCAACGAGAAGAAGCGCATCGAGTTTGCTCATGGAACGGTCTGTTCTCCACTGTTTTGCAAGCTCTACTGCGCTGCGGGTGATATCACCGTTGAATTCCTTGAGACGAGCCTCAAATTTATCGAACAAGGTAAATGCGTCCGCTGTTGCGCCGGCGAATCCGGTGAGCACTTTTCCGTCGAAAATGCGGCGGACTTTGCGCGCGTTTCCTTTCATCACAGTGTTTCCCATCGTCACCTGTCCGTCGCCCGCCATGGCAACTTTTCCATTGCGCTTAACAGCGATAACTGTTGTGCTCCGTATTTTTTCAAACTGACTTTCTGCTTCCATACATAACTCCATTATTAATTTTCAAACTTCAATCTTAATAATTCACTTGTCTTTGTTTCCGCCATGCGGATGAGCCTTGTTGTACTCTGCAATAAGGCGGTCCGTTGTAATGTGCGTATACCGCTGCGTCGTCGAAATGCTTGCATGGCCAAGCAGTTCCTGCACAAGACGGACATCTGCACCGCCCGTAAGCATCGCCGTGGCGAATGTGTGGCGGAACGCATGCGGATTCACGTGATGATTCGTTCCCTCTGGTCCTGAATACCGGGCAATTATCCATCTCATTCCGCGTGCAGTAAGCGCCTTTCCATCCTGATTCACAAATATATGCGGATCAGACTTTACGGCTTGATTTTTTTTACTGCCGGAACCGGCAGCAATAGTTCCAAAACGTTTTTTTCTGTCTTCCAAATATGCAATCAGCGCATTCCGTGAATCATCTGCAAAATAAACGCGTCTGTCCTTATTGCCCTTTCCCGTCACAACAGCAGAAGAATAATCACCCGAAATATCTTCAAATGTGAGCGACGCCATTTCGCTGATTCGGCATCCTGATGAATAAAGCATTTCAAACAAAGCGCAGTCTCTTTTTTCCCACAGCAACTCTTTTTTTTCAGGTTCCGTACAAAGCGCATCAACTTCAGGTCGAGTCATAAAATGAGGCAGTGTTTTTGGAATCTTCACTGTTTTAACATCAAGCGCGGGGTCAACCTGAATATACTGAAATTTTCTGCAGTAGGCAAACAAAGAACGGACAGAAGCGATGAATCTATTTATTGATGATGATGCTCTTTTTTCTTTTGAAAGGAATGCTATGCAGCCGCGGATGTCTTCGGCTGTAACGGTAGAAATCTCACGGTCAGAACCGATGTGGCTCATTGAGGCAAACTGCGCCAAATCATTTTTGTACGCAGTCACCGTATTTGAAGACATACCGCGCACTGTTTCAAGATACAAAAGAAATTCTTCTGATGCATCAAGAACAGTGCGGGTACCAGACGTCTTGTTAAGAGACGAAGAACCGGCTGTTTCTAAAGGCGCAGAGTCAGGCAGATTGTTTTGATTCTCCGCACTGCTCCCGCTCATTATGCTTCGCCGTTGTCTGCGTCGTCGCTGCCTTTTGCAGGAAGCTCGGACTCTGCTGCGGCAGCTTCATCGGCAGAATGGAGATAGTCGCAGTTCGGATTGATGCACGATTTGTACGTGCCGTTCTTCTTGTCGAATTTTTCAACGAGGAACCAGCCGCATTTAGGACAGTACTGGTCAATCGGCTTGAAGTGCGTAATAAAGTTGCATTTAGGATAATTCGTGCATCCGTAGAATTCCTTGCCGCGTCCCTTTGTCTTGCGCGCAACGATTTCACCGTCGCACCCCGGCATCGGGCATTTAGCAAGCGGAATAGAACGAGTGTTGTGGCATTCCGGGAATCCAGAGCAAGCAAGGAAGAATCCGAACCGGCCAAGTTTTTTTACCATCGGCTTTCCGCACTTCTCGCATATCTTGTCTGTTTTTTCGTCCAGGAAACCTTTTACACTTTCCTGAGTCGCTTCAACTTCATCGACTCTTTTTTTGAACGGACCGTAAAAGTCACGGATCATGTTGTTCCAGACAAGTTTGTCCTGCTCAACCTGATCGAGCTGATTTTCAACTTCAGCAGTGAAATGCTCGTTGATAACCTCAGGGAATGCGTCGACGAGAATGTCGCATATCATGCGGCCGAGCTGAGTCGGCACAAGCTGCTTGTTGCTTCTCGTAACGTAATAGCGGTCAAGAAGGACAGAAATAATCGGCGCGTATGTAGAAGGTCTGCCGATTCCCTTTTCCTCAAGAGTCTTAACAATTGAAGCGTCGGTGTAGCGCGCAGGTCCCTGCGTAAAATGCTGCTCAGGATAGAACTTGAGCGCAGAAAGCGTCTCGCCTTCCTTAAGTGCAGGAAGAGAACCGGTAACATCTTCCTTTGAAGAGAGAAGATGAATAACGTCGTAGAATCCTTTTTCAACAAGCTTGCTTGCAGATACTCTGAACACGGCGTCGCCGGCGGTGATATCAACGCTTGTCGTTCTCGTCTTTGCATTGTTCATCTGTGAAGAAACAAATCGTTCCCAGATGATTGAATAAAGACGAAGCTGATCGCGGCTCAAGTATTCCTTAACATCTTCCGGCGTGTATTTTACATACGTGGGGCGGATGCCTTCATGCGCGTCCTGCGCACCTTTGCCAACTGCATACTGAATCTGTTCTGCAGGAAGGTCATTGGGATAATTTTTTGTGAGCCAGCCGCGGACTTCATCGAGTGCTGTCTGCGCGATGCGGACACTGTCGGTACGCATATACGTGATAAGACCGACGCGTGTATTTCCAATCTGAACGCCTTCGTACAACTGCTGTGCAATCTGCATCGTTTTGCGCGATGTATAGCCGAGTCTGTTTGCGGCAGCCTGCTGCAGTTTACTTGTGGTGAACGGCGGCTTCGGGCGGACAGTTTTATCAGTCGCTTTTATCGTACTGACTTTACATTCTGAATTTGTAATTTCTGCAATGATATCTTTTACAGACTGCTCGCTTTTAAGCTCAGGCTTATCACCTTTATACTGAACGAGCTGAGCGGTGAACTGCGTTTTGCCTTTTGCAAAGTCAGCATCAAGGCTCCAGTATTCTTCCGGAATAAAGCTCTCGACTTCTTTTTCGCGCTCGCAAATCAGGCGGAGCGCAACTGACTGGACACGACCGGCAGAAAGTCCGTTCTTAACTTTTTTCCAGAGAAGCGGGCTCAAATTGTAGCCGACGAGACGGTCGAGAACACGGCGCGCTTTCTGCGCATTCACTTTGCATTCATCTATTGTGCCGGGGTGCTTTACAGCTTCCTTAATGGCAACAGGCGTGATTTCGTTGAATACAATTCGCTTGATGTCGGCATCAGTTTTATCTTTGAGCGCATTGTTCAGATGCCAGGCGATTGCCTCTCCTTCGCGATCGTTATCGGATGCGAGCAGGACATTCGTGCTTTTCTTTGCGTCTTTCTGAAGTTCCTTGAGCAGCTTTGCACGGCCGCGAACTGTAATATATTCAGGCTGGAAATTATCTTCTATATTTATGGCCATGCGTGATTTCGGCAGGTCGATAAGATGTCCCATCGATGCCTTTACCGTGTAGCCGGGGCCGAGGTATTTTTCAATTGTTTTTGCCTTCGCCGGAGACTCTACGATCACAAGCGTAGCTTTTGCTTTCTTGCTTTTTGCTGTTGCCATACTTCCCTTCTAAAACAGATTCAACTGTTTATTATCTTTTTTGCCGCTTACTGTTCCCGGCGCCTGCGCGCATGCTGAACAATACTCAGCGTAATTTCCAATGACCGGTGCACCGTCGCTGCGGTATTTTTCCGGCGAATTCTCAAGCTTGTGCGACACGTTTTTTCCGCGTGCTATTTCCGCCTGAATATCGTGCTCGTTCGCCTCGTCGAGCATCTTCGCTTCCGGTGAAAATGCCTCCGAGTGAAAAAGCACATCGCGCCCGTATTCGAGTGCAAATGAAGCGGTTATCAGCGCTCCGCTTCCAGCCGGCGCCTGAATCACAACAGTTGCGGGCGAAAGCGCGGCAATTATTCTGTTGCGCTGCACGAATCTGAAATTCATTGCAGGAGTGCCAGGCGTATACTCAGAAAGGACGATTCCGCCCTCTTCGATAATTCTTGCTGCAGTTTTCGTATGCGGCTGCGGAACAATCGTGTCGATTCCAGAAGGAAGGACTGCCGCAGTAGCTCCGTGCTTCGCACCGAGCTTCGCACCGTTGTTTACACTGTCCAGCGCACTCAATGCGCCTCTGTGCGCGCAGATGTCTATTCCGAACGCAAGTCCGCTCACAACAGTGCATCCGTCCAAAGCAGCATCGCGTCCGAACTGGACTGCAGCTTTCCGGGCACCCGGTCCTGCACGCCGCGTGCCGACAACAGACACACATTTGTTCTTAAGTGTGTCCAGTGTTCCGCGGTAAAAAATCATGTACGGAGGATCGTTCATTTCGCGAAGCATCGCCGGATAGTCATCTTTATCAAACGCTGTCCATGAGATGCCGAGAGCGGAAATAAGACGGAAAGCCGTCTTTGCCTTCGCCATATAAGACTCACCGTTCCAAGAAGCAGTCTTCAATACCCTGCCGACTGTCTCAGAAACGGTATTTATTGACATTAGCGCAAGGCGCGCGGCGGTGTCAAGTTTATTCTGTAAATTTATTTTTTCGGACAACGTCAAAAAAGACGCATCCGCAATGATGAGACGCTTTAAAAGGTCGTCAGATTCATTTTCCATACGAAGAATCAAGCACTGTTTTCTTATTCGCTTCGGCTTCAGCTTTCTTTTCTTCTGATTTTGTAAGCGAAATGATTTTGTCGTACAGAGCAACTGCTTTATCGTACTCTGCTGTAACATAATATGCCCGGGCAAGCACAAACATTGCGTCTGTGTTGCGTGTATCAAAGGAAAGAAGCTGCTCAAGATACGGAACAGCCTTGTCACACTGGTTCAGCTCAAACACATACAGGACGCCAAGACCGTACAGCGCGCGTCCGTATTTCGGCTCAAGCTCGATAGCGCGCAAATAGGCGCTTTCCGCAAGTTTCAAATAATTGAATTTTTCTGTTGTCGTCCCCGTTGCATTATAATCAAGCGATGCTTCCGCCATGTAGCCGGCGCAGACTCCAACGTAATAGTACAGATTCTGGTTTGCCGGATAATACTGAATTGCAGTCTGGAAGGTTTTAAGCGCCTCGCCGTACATTTTTGCATCAAGATATCTGATTGCAAGAAGTTTGTACCAAATGCCAACCTGACTGTTCGCAAGCTGAATGTCATTCACGCGCGTCTGGTATTTTTTAATCGCTTCCTTTAGTTCAGCTTCTGTTGTGGGACTTCCCACTCCTTCTTCCATGCGCTGGGCGCGGATGATTGATTTATTTGATTTCGTACAGCCGCAGAGCACAATCACGATCATTACAATCACAGCGACAATCCATTTTGCTTCCGAATGATCAAACATTTTTTTCATCACTTTTTCCTCCGGCACTTGAAACGCCGTTCTTTTTTGTATTGTCTGCGTGACCCGGGAAATACGTTCCGTGTCCTTCACGCAGCTGCTTATCATCAATATGCGTATAAATTTGAGTTGTTGCAAGGTCTGAATGCCCCAGCAGCTCCTGTACAGACCGTAAATCAGCGCCTCCGGCAAGCAAATGCGTTGCAAACGAGTGGCGCAGCGTATGCACTTTTGCATGAACTCCGCTCAGCGCCTCATAGTCCTGAAAACGCTTCCATATTCCCTTGCGGCTCATCGGCTCGCCTTTATAATTCACAAATACTTCGGCAACAGTGCGTTTGCCTACAAGAGCCGGACGCACGTCGTTCAGATACGAAGTCAGTCTTTCGCGCGCTGCTTCTCCGAACGGAATAAGTCGCTCCTTGTCGCCTTTGCCGTGCACCATAAGAATGCGCTCATTCAAATGCACGTTCGCAATCTTAAGCGACGACGCTTCGCTTATTCGCAGCCCGCACGAATAAATCAATTCAAACAGCGCGCGGTCGCGGACTCCGAGCGGCTTGCTCACGTCGATGGACGCAAGAAGAGCATCAACCTGCTCGACGCTCAGCACGCGGGGAAGCGCGCGCGATGCTTTCGGCCTGTCAAGAAGTTCCGCTTCGTTTTCTTTCCACACATTTTTGCGCACGAGGTACGAACCGAGCGCACGAAGCGCAGAAATATCCTTTGCTATCGTCAGCTCATCGCATCCTTTTGTCCGGCGCCACACAAGATAGTACAAAAGATTCTGCGTTGTGATTCCCGCAAGCTTCAGCTTTTCATTCTGGCACCAGTGCAAAAAAATACCGGCTGAATCGGTGTACGTTCGTGCTGTCAACTCAGCGCGCCGTTCAACCGTAACGATGTCGGTATAAAATTGCGAAAGCAAAAGTTCTATTGTCATCACACTCCGGCTGCTATCGTACTGCATGATGATATTCTGCAGATGTCTGATAAAGCATCTGCAGTTATGCTGTCATTATTTCTGATCGCCGCCGAATGGCTGGGAAAGCTCAGCATTGTCTCTCCACACTGTCGGCTGGTTGATATCATGCATTCCTCTGAACCCTGCCGGCGGTCGAAGACCTGAACTCAGGCGGTGCGGACGGTTAGCCATGTCTGCTCCAAGCGATCCTTTTTTCGGAGAACCAGGATTTGCAGGCGGAACGACAGCTGATGCAGCAGGAATAGACACAGGAACTTTTTCAGCTTCAGCATCATTCTTGAACGGAAGCTCTCCCTGTTTTTCTGCCGGTTTCTTTGAAGAAAGAAGTTCTGTAAAAGAACCGTATCCCAAAAAGTTATCGTTCGTGTCTTTTGTATTCTGCTCGGCTGCAGCAGTCTCAGTTTTTTCTGAATACGCGCTGTTGAATCCTGTTGCAATCACTGTAACGCTTACGCTGTCTCCCATGTTGGGATCAATCACCTGTCCCCAGAAAACGCGGACCTGCGGATCTGCACTCGCGGTGACAATTTTTGCAATCTCGTCTGTTTCGGAAAGAGAAAGGCTGTCGCTCGAGCAAATATTGATGAGCACATTCTTTGCGCCATCGATATGTGAATTTTCTAGAAGTTTATTGTTTATAGCAGCTGTAGCTGCATCGACTGCGCGGTTTTCGCCTTCGCCAGTTCCTACACCGAGAATAGCATCTCCCTGACCTTTCATTGCGGTTGTAACATCCGCAAAGTCAGTATTTACTTCGCCTGCCTGAGTGATAATCTGCGAAATGCCCTGAACACCCTGGCGGAGCACATCATCGGCAACGACAAATGCTTCGCGAATCGGAACTTTTTTGTCCAAAATTTTAAGAAGCTGCTGATTCGGAATAACTATGAGCGCATCAACTTCCGCATGAAGTTTTTTAATTCCTTCTTCTGCAAGCTGCATACGGACTTTTCCTTCAAAATCAAACGGAGTTGTTACAACGCCAACAGTGAGAGCACCCATTTCACGTGCAATCCGCGCAACGACAGGAGCAGAGCCAGTGCCTGTTCCGCCGCCCATTCCTGCTGTGACAAACACCATGTTTGCGCCTTTGAGCACGTTTGTGATTGTTTCAGTATCTTCTTTTGCGGCTTCCTCGCCGACTTCCGGTTTTCCGCCGGAACCGAGACCGCCTGTTAATTTCTGACCAATTGCAATTTTTTTTGCAGCATGAGAAAGATTCAATGCCTGCAAATCGGTGTTCAGAACGATGAATTCAACATTTGCGATTTTTGCATCAATCATGCGGTTTACTGCATTGCTTCCGCCGCCGCCGCATCCAATTACTTTGATGACTGTAGGACTTGCATTAGATACTGCAGACCCCGTATCGTTTACAACAGAAAATTCAAGCATAATTCCTCCCACACCACTTTTCCGCAGTTATCCCCACAACTGCTTCTATCTCTACTGTTCTCTTTTTAAAAGAAAACTTTCTTAAACTTGCTCCACAGATTTTCACCGCCGGACTTCCCGTTGTCACGGTGCGAATGTTCTTTTCTGCCTGACTTAGCTGCTGCAATATTTTTATTTGCAAGTACGAGTCCAACTGCCGTTGCATAGTCTGAACGGCGGTACTCTTCTTCGATGCCGCCAAGTTTTTCAGGAAAACCGACGCGCACCGCTGATGTATTGAAAACATCTTCTGCAAGCTCAACAACGCCGTTCATTAAAGCGCCGCCGCCGGTAAGAATAATGTTGCCGGAAAGCTGAGAAAGATTTGTGCGGTGCGAAACTTCGTCGTATACCATCGAGAAAATTTCTTCCATGCGCGGCTGGATAATCTGGCAGAGTTCGGCGCGTGTTGTTAATTCAGGCTCACGCCCGCCAACACCCGGTATGATTACTTCTTCTGATTCATCAATGCCCTGAAGCCAGCAGCTTCCGGACTCTATTTTGAGACGCTCAGCTGTTGCCGTCGAAACGCCTTTAACAATTGCAATATCATTTGTAACAAGATTTCCGCCGACGGGAATAGACGCTGTGCATACCGGCGCATCATGAATAACGACAAGCACATCTGTTGTGCCGCCGCCCAAGTCGATTAGAATTGAACCGAGATCCCGCTCTTCCGCAAGCATTACTGCTTCTTCTGCGGCGAGTGTTTTGAGCATCACGCGGTCAAGCTGATATCCTGCGCGGTCGATGCATGCTGAAATATTCTGAATAGCTGTCCTCGAAGCTGTTACGACATGAACTTCTGCTTCGAGGCGAACACCGATAATATGGCGCGGGTCTTTAAAACCATGCATGCCGTCGATAATAAAATCCTGCGGAATCACATGGAGCATCTTGCGGTCCATCGGAATCTGAACTGCATTTGCAGCTTCAAGAACACGGTCAACATCATTCTGAGTGATTTCCCTGTTTCCTTTCCCGTGGTCAAGAACGGCAACGACGCCCTTTGAATTCATGCTTTCTATTTGTACGCCGCCGATACCGGTAATGCATGAAGAAACTTCATAACCAGCTTTCTGTTCAGCAGCTTCTATTGCTTCTTTTATAACAGACATCGTGGATTCAATATTGACGATAACGCCGTTCCGGAGTCCGGTAGACTCTTTCTGTGCGACGCCGATGATTTCTATATTATTGTTATCATCATTGAGTTCGCCAATAACCGCCCTGATATTACACGTTCCAATATCAAGGCCCACGATAATACTACTCACTCTTTTCTCCTATATCTTTTTTACTTGGTACGGTAAGAAACAGATCCATACCGCAAATCAATTTCTGCAACATTCGGCTCGATTGAATTGACGACATCGAGCATTACCATCATATACTGCAGAGCTTCTTCGTTCAATGACCGGTCAGTCAAAATGCGCGTTCTGCTGTGCAGCGGATACAACACCAATTCATAATTTCCATACTCTTTCGGAACAACATGAATTTCCGAAACAGCAGCCCAGTAGTTCTGCTTAAGAGAACTAATCTGGTCAATCTGCTCCATAAGCGGCCGGTATTTTACCGGAATGCGCATACCTTCCGGAATATTTTCTACAGGAATGCCGGAAACGAGCGGAACAGAATTCTCTGCTTCTGCAGACGAATCCGTTGCGGGAAATAATACACCATTTTTATCAATTTGAACAGGCATCGTGCGTCCGTTCTGTGTCACAAACGTCATTGCCACAGGCACTCGTTCCTTTACAGTGATGCTGATGCGGTCCGGAAAATATTTTTGTACATTCACGTCTTCAATACCAGGCACAGATGCAAGCAAAGACGAAGCCTCACTCTTGCTGAAATGCATCCACGTTTTCTGAGTCATTGGTCCGAGTATTTTGGAAAGCTCTTCTTCGGAATACTGGTTCAGACCGTTCCATGTAATATGGCCGGGCGACATGCTCGGTACGAGATACAAGTAGAGAACTCCTTCAATGACAAGAAGAGCGCAAAGGATTGCAACAATTATCTTAATAACTGTTACGCGTGAATCCTTCTGTTTTTCCTTCTGCTGCACACTGAATCGTTCCAATCCAGAAAGCGCAAAATCACTCATACTATACCTCTCCAACTCTTTTATAAAATATCTACTGTTTCATATGCAGGAATTTCCTGCTCAGAATCTATTCTCGATGCATGGATCATAAAACCGCACATACAGAGCGTAATGATTACCGACGATCCACCGGATGAAAAAAACGGCAGCGGAATACCTGTCGTCGGAACCGCACCGCCAACAACCGCGATGTTCATCAAAGACTGAGCTGCAATCGTAGTCGTAAAACCGAACGTCGTGTATGCAGCAAAACGGTCCTTGCATGTAAGAGACGCTTTGTAGCCTCTCCATGAAAAAAGTGCAAGAAGACCAAAATAAAGCAGGACTCCTACAAGCCCCATTGCCTCAGTCCATCCCGCAAACACATAGTCAGCCTGTACTTCAGGGATGCTGTTTATTCTTGTAAGACCGCTTCCGATACCCTGTCCCCAGAATCCGCCTGCATTGATTGCTCTGCTTGCAGCTACTGTCTGATAGTTTATCGACTGCTGGAATTCATCCTGATTAAAAAATGCGATGACACGGTTCACCCTGTACGGCTCAATAAGAATGAGAAGCGCCGAAAGCGGAATCGAGAGCAGTGCAAACGGAAAAAACCATTTCATCTTTGCGCCGCTGACAAGAAACAGAGAAAGGCCAACAAGAAGCACAAACATTCCTGTCGAAAAATCTTTTTCAATAAAAATTACAGTAACAAAAGCAACAAGTCCGACAAACGCAGGAAACACAGACCTCTCTTCTTCATTCGGAAGAGATGCCTGCTTATCAAGCTGATTTGCAAGATACAGCACAGAAACAAATTTTACGAGTTCAGAAGGCTGGAATGTCGAAAGATACGGGATGCGAAGCCACCGGTGCGCACCGTTACGTTCAACGCCAATTACCGGAAGATATGTCATAACGCAAAGCACAAGCGAAGCAAGCACAAGCGCCGGCAGCATTTTCTTAATAACATCCATTCTTACTGATGCAAAAAATAAAAGCCCGGCAAAACCAATTGCGGAACTTATAAGCTGCCGTTTTACAAAATGGAGAGGATCATTAAAAGCGCGCTCGCCGAATCCTGAGGAACAGATGTAAAGCGTCACCATGCCAAGGCCCCACAGAAGAATCGTCATAGCTACAAGTCCCGCATCGCTTTTGTGGTATGATTCAATCGGACGGTCAGCAAAAAAACTGAACTTACCCATTTACAGCCTCTGTTCCATCTCCGGCAAGAAGCGGAGTAAGACGCTCAAGTCCCATACCGCGCGAAGCTTTTAAAAGCACAAAGTCTCCCTTCGACGCACATTTTTTCACAGCGTCTGCGGCTTTTACGATATCCTTGTCACCATGACCCGCAATATAGACAAGTTCCGGCAAACCATTTTTCTTTCCGCTCTTTTTCGCAGCGTCGTAGGCGGCAAACATCTCTGCTCCGATAAATACAATAAGAGACGCACCGCTTTCTGCCGCAAGGATTCCAACTTGCTTATGAGCCGCTGCCGATTCTGCGCCAAGTTCCAGCATATCGCCCAGAACAAAAATTTTTTTGCCGTTACTCTTCACTGACGCGCAAAATTCAAGAGAGCGCTCCATCGAATCAGGATTAGCATTGTAGCAATCCTGAAGCACATCTATATTTCCATGAATTACCTGGCTTCTGCCAAAAATCGGTTTTATGCTTTCGATGCCCGCTTTTATCTGCTCCGTGCTTACGCCAAGACTTTTTCCAAGCGCAATTGCAGCAAGCGCATCCGAGTAATTGTATACGCCGGGAAGGCTGAGATGAACGGTAACACCGTCAACAGTAAATGTTGTGCCGTCGAGCCCGTCATCAGAAACAAATTCAACACCGCTGTTCTTTACATCTTTTCCATAGTAGACGATTTTTCCGTGCGCCGCTTCCGCAAGATATGATGCAAAATCATCCGAAGCAGGGATTACAGCGACACCGTCTTTCTTCATGTATGAAAAGATTTTTCTTTTTTCTTCCGCAATCGCATTTCTGCTTCCGAGAATTCCGATGTGCGCCGTACCAATATTCGTAATTGCGGCATACTGCGGTTTCCATGCTGCCGCAAGCTCGCCAATTTCATTTACACGGTTCATTCCCATCTCAAACAAACCGAGCTGATGCTCTGGTTTTATTGTAAACAGAGAAAGAGGAAGTCCTGTTTCTGAATTTAAATTTCCTTTGTTTGTAATAACATTGTATTTCTGAGAAAGAATTGCTGCAGTAATTTCCTTTGTCGTTGTTTTTCCGCTTGAGCCTGTAATCGAAACACGGATGATTCCGGGGAACTTATTCGCATAAGCAGCTGCAGCATCCTGCAGTGCATGAAGCGTATTGTCTACAACGATAAACACGAGGTTTTCGTTCGCAGACACAATTTCCATATACTTATTTTCGTTCGCTTTGTATGCGGATGCTGCAATAAATACAACGGATGCGCCTTTCTCTACAGCCTGCGGTATGTAAATATGCCCGTCCTGCTTTTCACCGATAAGCGGAACAAAAAGACTTTCAGGAACAACGTTTCTGCTGTCTGTTACAACAGATGTAAAACAAAAATGTTTCGAGTTGCGCGCAAATCCAATATACTTTCCGCGGACAGCACCAAGCAGTTCATTGAAAGAAAGAAGCGATGTCTGTGATTTTTCTGTTTCTGATTCAACTTCACTCATTTTGAACTGCCTTTTATTTCTACACGTACGATCTCGTCCGTTTTTGCCTTATGCATGCCAAGGTCTTCCCCGGCAATCTTTTCAATCCGGTCTGAACTAGTCAGCACACTGATGTCTGTTACAAGCTTGCGGTTCTCTTCAACAAGCTCAGTCTGCTTGTCCTCAAGACCGGTAACCTGTTTCTGAATCTTGGCGTAGCGCTGCGACTGGAATGCATCGAGAACGAGAAGGCTCGGAATAAGAACAGCTGCAGAAATCACTGCAATCCTCATTTTTGTATCTTCCTTCATTTCTCTTCCTCCAATCCGATTCCTATCATATGCTGCTTTGTCGCATTTCTTATTTTGCGGACAACACGGAGCTTTGCGCTTCTGCTCGGAGAATTGCGCTTCACTTCTTCTTCTGTTGCCTCAAGCGGCTTTCTTGTTAATATTTCCGCGCACGGAGTTCCGCCGCATGTGCATACTGCCTGTTCCGGCGGACACACACACTGCTTTCCGAGGTTACGGAAGTAGTTCTTTACGATTCTGTCCTCGAGCGAATGGAACGTAATAATTCCCATTTTCCCGCCGGGAGCAAGAATATTGAACGCATCATTCATCGCCACAGGAAGACGGCGCAGCTCGCTGTTCACCGCAATGCGCAGCGCCTGGAATGTTCTCGTCGCCGGATGAATCGGGCCATGCCGGTAAGATGCCGGAACAGCCTCATAGATAATATCGGCAAGAGCCTTGGAAGATTCAATGCGGCTTCCTTTTCTAGCCTCGC
>LAHS01001791.1_pt1 | contig 25746 bp, 19 predicted proteins | sample 329651 | NCBI WGS metagenome assembly LAHS01 (sample SAMN03275699, study PRJNA271635) | activated sludge metagenome | isolation source: sample C-1 Sludge from hydrolytic chamber (first chamber) of Anaerobic... | reverse complement strand
AGGAGGGGATGATTGCACCAAAAGATTACCAACAGCCTGCCTGCAGATTATCAACAGCCTGCTATATGGTCATCCCCTCCTCCGCCTCCCCTTTCCAAGGGGAGGATACCAGTTAGCCTTTCCGCTCATTGTTCCTTATCTATCGCTCCCAACAGTCAACCTCCCAGCAGCAGAAAAAATACTTTGTTACTCTGTCTTTTACCCACAGCAACCAAGCAGCAGGAAGCCATCAGCAGCAGAAAAAATACTCTGTTACTCTGTCTTTAATCCCCCACAGCAGCTGAAAAAACACGCTGTTACTCTGTCTTTAAGCCCCCGCAGCAGCAGAAAAAACACTCTGTTATGCTGTCTTTTTTATCTCCCCCCAGTGCAGCAAATTATCACCGCGCGGCACGGAGATGCCTCTCAAGCTCCTTGAACGATACCTTTCAGGCCCTTGGAGATACCTTTCAAGGGGCTTGAAAGGTACCTTTTACTTTACCGCTTGTAAGTTGTTGCATTTCAACAGCTTACGAATGGGAGCCAAAATTGATATTTCCTGCCTCCATCATCCCCTCCTAACCTCCCCTTTCTAAGGGGAGTAAATGCCCATCCCTGCCCTCCCGAAGGGAGGGAGTATGACTGTGCGCAGATATAGAATGCAACTAATTCACAATTCATCATTCACAATTCACAGGTTGGAAAGGGATGATTTGTGCAACAAGTTGTAATCAGCACGACACTCGGTCATCCTCTCCTCCGCCTCTCCTTTCCAAGGGGAGGATACCGATTAGCCTCGTGGGTGCTCTTGAATAGGCAGAAGTGGTTTTCTTTCCTCTTCTTCACCACCCGCCCACATTCATGCCCCCTCCCTCCAAGAGGGCCGGGGTAGACTCCCCACCTTTCTCCCCCCTCCCTTTGGGAGGGCCGGGGTAGGCTCCCTTCTCTTTCCCGCAGAAAACACAATTTCAATCACTTTAGACTTTTTTCTGTAATAAATATAATTGTTGGAAAGCAGAAAATCATTATCTTTGTAAGGTCAACACAAGACAGAGGAGAGAATGTCAGACATCAAATATACCATTCTGCTGGCGCTCGCAGCCATGCTCCCGGCAGCTGCCGGCGCACAGACAGACAGCGTGCAGCACCTTGGCGAGGTCGTTGTTACGGGCACGCGTAACGCCGTAGACGTACGACAACTGCCCATGACGGTAAACATCGTTACCCGTGGTGAGCTCACCCGCAGCCGCCAGTCGTCCATACTGCCCACGCTGCAACAGCGCATTCCGGGCTTCATGCTTACCTCGCGCGGCATGCTGGGCTATGGAGTAGCGGGCGGCGCAGCGGGCAGCATCAGCCTGAGAGGCGTGAGCGGAGGGGCCGGACAGATGCTGGTACTCATCGACGGGCACCCGCAATACCAGGGTGTTTACGGCCATCCGATAGCCGACAGCTACCAAACACTCATGGCAGAACGCGTGGAGGTGCTCCGCGGACCGGCCTCCGTGCTCTACGGAAGCAATGCCATGGGCGGCGTGGTGAACATCGTTACGCGCGGCATGCACCGCGACGGCGTGCTTACAACGGTACATGCAGCCGCCGGAAGTTATGGCACCGTGAAGGCCGAAGCCACCAACCAGCTGCGCCGGGGGCGCTTTGGCAGCACCGTGGGTGTACAGTACGGGCGGTCGGATAACCACAGGCCGCGCATGGGTTTTGAGCAGTACGGCGGCATGATGAAGGCAGCATACGACCTGAACGGCCACTGGAACGCCTCTGCCGGTGCCAACATCACCCACTTCAACGCCTCTAACCCGGGCTTGGTAACGGCTCCCCTCTACGATGCCCGCCAGTGGATAACGCGCGGAGAGGTAAGTCTGGCGCTCGAGAACCACTACGGCAGCACCAGCGGAGCAGTGAGCCTGTACAGCAACTTCGGCCGCCACAAGATAAACGACGGCACCTCCAACCCCGCTGCTCCGCAGTCCAGGTACTTCAGATCAAAGGATGCACTGTCCGGATTGTCGCTCTTTCAGAGCGCGACACTGCTCAAGGGCAACCGTGTTACGGTGGGTTTCGACTGGCAGAACATCTATGGGCGGGCCTACTACACCTCTATCGCCACGGGCGAAACACTCGATACGCCCAACAAACAGAGTGCCCACTCGCACCGTAACGAGGTGGCCGGCTACGTTGAAGTGCGCCAGGAGCTGGCTTCGTGGCTCACGATTGACGCCGGACTGCGCATAGACCACCACTCCATTACAGGCACCGAGTGGATTCCGCAGGGCGGTATAGCCGTGCGCCCAATGGTTAACGGCACCCTGAAAGCGATGGTAAGCAAGGGCTTCCGCAACCCCTCAATGCGCGAACTCTACCTCTATCCGCCCTCCAACACCGACCTGCGGCCGGAACGGATGATGAACTACGAGCTCTCGTGGCGGCACACCACGGGCGGCGGAAACCTGACCTACGGCCTGAACCTGTACTATATCAAGGGCGACAACATGATACAAACCGTGACTGTTGACGGCCGCCCGCGCAACGTGAACACCGGAGCAATAGAGAACAGCGGCATGGAGGCCGAGCTCACTTGCCGTCTGGGCCGCCGCTGGAGCTTGCATACAAACCACAGCTGGCTGCACATGCACAACCCTGTTCTGGCCGCCCCGGCCTACAAAGGCTATGCAGGAGCCGACTACACGCAGGGCCGCTGGAGCCTGAGTGCCGGCCTGCAGCAGGTCTGCGGACTCTATACGGCGCTGGGCAACGGCGAGAGCAAGGAGACATTTACCCTACTCGATGCCACTGCCTCGTACGCAGCAAGCAGCGCACTGCGGCTCTACGTGCACGGCGAAAACCTGCTGGCACAGCGCTACGAGATAAATGCGGGCTTCCCGATGCCCCGCGCCACCTTCATGGCCGGCGTGGAGTTTACTATCTGACGGCACCAACCGCCGCGCCCATCACGACAAAGAGAAACGACAATTATGAACACCCAAATCATCAGACAGCTGCGAGCTGAGAACTGCTCGCTCGTTTTACAGGACCGCGCCGGCAACGTGCGCACCTTCTACAAGAAAGGAGTAAGAGACCTGGAAGACCTGCTCGACCACGAACCCGACACGCTCAAGGGCGCCGTTGTGGCCGACAAGGTGATAGGCAAGGCTGCAGCAGGACTGCTGGTAGTAGGCGGCGTGACCGAGGTTTACGCCGAAGTGATAAGCCGACTGGCACTTCCGCTGCTCCAGAAGGCCGGCATCAGCTACACGTACAGCCTGCTGGTGGACCGCATCGTGATACCTCAGGGCGACGACCGCTGCCCTCTGGAGAAGATAGTGGAACCGGCCAAGAGCGCCGAAGAAGTGGTGCGGCTGCTGCGCAGGCACTTTGAAGAGATAAAAGCAAATAACCCTTTAACAATAAAAGATGATGGGAACAACGATTAAGCTCTACAGTCTCAGCTTCACAGAACTGAAGACGTACCTCTGGGTCACCGCTTTCGTGGCCGGAAACATTGTGTTACCCCAGCTGTTCCACCTGCTCCCGCAGGGCGGAATGATATTCCTGCCCATCTACTTCTTCACCCTTCTGGGCGCATACAAGTTCGGATGGAAGGTTGGATTGCTCACGGCAGTGCTCTCGCCGCTGGTTAACTCGGCACTCTTCGGCATGCCCGCAGTGGCCGTACTGCCGGCTATCATGCTCAAATCGGTCGTTCTGGCGCTCGTTGCCGGCTATGCCGCAGCCCGCTATCAGAAAGCATCACTCCTCGTACTGGCCGCCGTCGTGGCCGCTTACCAGCTGCTGGGAGGCCTCGGCGAGTGGGCTCTAACGGGCAGTTTGCAGGCCGCCATGCAGGACATCCGCCTCGGTTTGCCCGGCATGTTGCTGCAGGTTGCCGGCTGCTGGCTGCTGCTCAACCGCGCCCTGAAGCAGTAACGGCCCGGCCGCAGGCTGCGTATTGACATTCCGAAGACACAGTAACAGCGCAAGTTCAAGTTGCTTGAACGGCGCTGCTGCTGTGTCTTTGTGTTTTTACAACGGAACAACAGAGCCGCGGTTTGGTGCAACCAACGATGCTGATACAATGCACCCCCGCGCCCGGAGCTATCCTTAAAGCTCCCTGAACGATACGTTCAAGGCGCTTGAAGGTGCCCATCAAGCCCCTTGACCGATAGCTGCGCCAATGCGCCGAGCGGCAGGCGGAGGGCGGAGGGGCAAGAAAAAAGGACACGGTTCTTCGCAGATCCGCATCCTCAAGCATTATTATATGAAACAAGGAGTATTAAAAATTAACTCCGAAAGTGAGATTGAAACATCCTGTATGGGTATCGTCGAACTCGTCGTTGCCCACGTTGGCCAGTCCGATGTCGTAGCTGGCTTCGAGATAAAGCATCTGGAACCCTACTCCGCAGCCTACCTTCAGTCCGCCGTCAAACCGTTTGAAGTTCTCGTCGTAGTCGTCACTGAAGCTGCCGTAAGCCTTTCTGTTGCCGAAGTCTTTTATCTTTCCGCCCACTCCACAGCTCAGATAGCCGCCTGCAAAGGGCTCTATACTGAAGTCGCGGTCGGCATAATACTTGTATTTAAGCAGCAGTGGAAGCTCTACGTAGTTAAGTCCGTAGGTGAACTTGTTGCCCTGGTAGTTGCTTTTTCCGCCCTTCTCGGTGTAGTAGATGCCCGTTTCAAAGAAGAGGGGAGCCTGCCTCGTGAGCTGCGTTCCTACCACGAAGCCCGCGTTGAGGCCCGTCTTGGCCTTGTTGGCATCGAGTACGGGCGAGTCGGAATTTACCGTTGCCACGCCCAGTCCGAGGCGGAAGCCGTAGTAAGTATTGTTGTAGGGCGCCGCATAGTAGGCCGCACGGTGGCGTGGCGGTATGGGGCGGCCGTCGGGATAGTATTGTGCGGCCGCGGGTGCAGCGAGCAGCAAGGCCGCCAGTGAGGTGAGAACTAACTTTTTCATACGCTCTGCATTTTGGTTCTGGTGCAAAGGTAAGCAATCCGGAGTATTGCGGCAGGGGAGTTTTTCCTATTCCTGCAGGGGGGAATCCCTACATTTCTTTCCGGTTTCCAGCGGCTGCCGGGCGGCTGACAGGCGGCAGGCACGACCGATAACAATTGTTACCGGCAGTCTGTCTGCGGGTGTGTGGTATGGTTATTGCTGGCCATACCTTATATAATATAGGGGCACCGGGTGCCCTGCAAACATTCACTGACATGACAAAAGCAAACATAGCCCATAGCAATCTCAGGCGAGTGGTCATCGTAGGAGGCGGGTTCGGCGGGCTGGAACTGGCCTTCAGGCTCCGCGGCTCCAACTATCAGGTAGTGCTGATAGACAAGAACAACTACCATCAGTTTCCTCCGCTCATCTACCAGGTGGCATCGGCGGGGCTGGAACCCAGCAGCATCGCCTTCCCCTTCCGCCGCCTGTTTCAGGACGAAAAGAACTTCTACTTCCGCATGGCGCAGGTAAACGGGGTTGACGGAGAGGGCAAGATGCTGCTTACCTCGATAGGAGCCATACGCTACGACTACCTTGTACTGGCCGCAGGAACCACCACCAACTACTTTGGCAACGGCGAGTTGCAAGCCAACACGCTGCCCATGAAGACCGTGGCCGAGGCCATGAGCCTGCGCAACACGATACTGCACAACCTCGAACTGGCCGAAACGGAGGGCGACGAGGCCGTGCGCAGCCAGCTGCTCAACATCGTCATCGTGGGCGGAGGACCATCAGGAGTGGAGATAGCAGGGGCTCTGGCCGAGATGAAAAGAACCGTGGTGCCGCGCGACTATCCCGACTTGGATGCGGCGAAAATGAACATCTACCTGCTCAATGCTGGCGAGCGACTGCTGCAGAGCTTCTCGGCAGAATCGTCGGCAAGAACCGAACGCGACCTCACACGCCTCGGCGTGAGGGTGATGCAGAATGCCATGGTGACCGGATACCATGACAACAAGGTGCTGTTAGCCGACGGGCGGCACCTCGACAGCCGCCTGGTGGTGTGGGTGAGTGGCGTAAGGGCCACCGTGCCGGATGGCATTCCGGCCGCCAGCGTGGGCCGGGCAGGCCGCCTGCTGACCGACCGCTACAACCGCGTAAAGGGCCTGCGAGACGTTTATGCCATAGGCGACCAGGCCTTGGTGCAGGGCGACGGGGCCTATCCCGAGGGCCATCCGCAGCTTGCGCAGGTAGCTATACAGCAGGCACGCACGCTGGCCACCAACCTCAAGGCGCTGCAACGAGACCGCAAGCTCAAACCTTTCAGCTACCGAGACCTCGGCACCATGGCCACCATCGGCCGCAAGAAGGCCGTGGCAGAGATTGGTCGGCTCCGCTTCGGCGGCACTCCGGCGTGGCTGCTGTGGCTCATCGTTCACCTGCGCAGCATCCTCGGCGTACGCAACAAGACCGTAGTTCTGCTCAACTGGATGTGGAACTACTTCAACTACCGGCAGAGTCTGCGCCTCATCCTGAACAAAGATTAATCCTCAAACAACCCAACCGCCATGCCAAATAAGATGAAAGACTTCCTCCCCTCCGCAGAGGTGGAGAAACTGGAGATTATCCTCGACCTTGCCGAACGCTATGAGGCAGGCCTCATAAGCCTCCCGGAGGCCCGGGCGCAGGTAGCTGCAAGGGTGGCGAAAGCCTATCCCTACCACGTTGCCTGCCTGGAGCAGAGCGTCAAGAGCGGCGGTGCAGGCGAACGCGGACGCGTAAACATGCGCACCGTCATGCAGCTGCTCGAGGGCTGCTTGGACTACTCCCGCCCGCAGTTGGCAGCCGGCCACCCCCTTATGTGCTACTACCAGGAGAACGAACGCATGCACAAGCTGCTCCTGATGGTCGAGGATTTGGTGCAGTATCCTGTTATCCGGAACCAATGGTCCGGGCTGTACGACGAGTTGAAGCGCTACCCCGTACACCTTGTACGGAAGCAGAACCAGCTCTACCCCGTATTGGAACGGAAGGGGTTCGAGCGCCCCACGGCCGCGATGTGGAACCTTGACAACATCGTACGCAATGAACTAAAGGAGAGCTTGCAGCTCCTCGAGGCGGGCAACGACGATGAGTTCATAGCCAAACAGCCTGTACTCATCAAGCATCTGCGCAACCTGATGGAGAAGGAAGAGAACGTACTCTATCCCACTTCCGCAGCACTGATATCGCCGGAGGAGTTTGAAAGCATGAAGGAAGGCGACCGCGAAATAGGCTTCTTCGTAGATACGGAAGCCCCGGAGGCTCTTTCCGAAGGGCCCAGAAAGCCGTCGAATGGCGTTGATGAGTTTGTACAAGACCTTCAGGCATTGCTACTGAAGCACGGCTACAGCGCCGGAACGCAGCAAGAACTCGACGTCAGCACCGGCAAACTTACCCTGGAACAAATCAATTTGATATACCGGCACTTGCCGGTAGACATCTCTTTCGTTGACGAAAACGAACTGGTAAGGTTCTACTCCGATACCAATCACCGCATCTTCCCACGCTCCAGGAACGTAATAGGCCGCCAAGTGGTGAACTGCCACCCCCGAAAGAGCGTGCAGGTAGTGCAGGAAATCATCCAAAAGTTTAGGAGCGGCGAACAAGACAAGGCCGAGTTCTGGATTAACAAGCCCGGACTATTCATCCACATTGACTATATTGCCGTGCGTGATGCCCACGGACGGTTCCGCGGAGTGCTGGAGATGATGCAGGACTGCACCCACATACGCAGCCTTGAAGGTCAGCAGACATTGCTCACATGGAACCGTCCGGCGCCGCCCGCAGCCGCCTCCGGTACGGCCGGAGCAGAATCCGCAGCCCGCGATACCTGACTCCCCGCCCGGCTACCCCATTCTTCTGCAGACCGCCGTTGCCACGACGATCCTTGGCTCCTATGGCCTATAAAGAAGCAAAAAAATATCCGGACTCCCCTTATCAGGGAGCCCGGACATCCTAAACAGCCTTGGCAAAAGCCTCTCCATAGGCCACGCAGCGCCCGCGGGCATCAGCATCAGGCACCCAAAGTTCCTTGAGGCTGTCGCTCACAAGCTCGAAACCGGCCTCTTCCAGGCGTGAGGCTATCATCTTGGGGGCATCCCCGCTCCAGCCATAAGAGCCGAAGGCAGCGGCTTTCTTGTTCTTGAACTTCAGTCCGCGAGCCATCTCCAGGATGCCTGCCGTGGCGTACGAGAAGCCGTAGTTGATGGTAGGACTGCCCACGAGAATGGCCTTGGAGCGGAAAATCTCGGTCAGGATGTCGTTCTTATCCTCCCGGGCAACGTTCAGTATCTTTACCTTCACCTCGGCATCAGCATTGCGTATGCCCTCTGCTATGGCCTCTGCCATGAGCCTGGTAGACTGCCACATCGTGTCATAAACGATGGTTATCTGGTTCTCCTGATAGTCATCCGCCCACTTCAGGTACTGTTCAACGATGTCGGTTGGGCGGTTTTTCCAGATGACTCCGTGGCTGGGACAAATCAGCTTGAGCGGGAGATTGAGCTTCAACACCTCGTTTATCTTGCGCGATACCATGGGACTGTACAGATTGAGGATGTTAGCATAGTACTTCTCTGCCTCGTACATCAGCTCACTTGGGTCCACCGTGTCGTCGTACAGCGTCTCTGTGGCGAAGTGCTGACCAAAAGCATCGTTGCTGAAGAGCACGCCTTCGGTGTCGAGATAGGTGAACATGGTGTCGGGCCAATGCAACATGGAGGCCTCGATGAAGGTGAGAGTCGACTTGCCGAGGTTGAGTTTGTCGCCCGTCTTCACGTTCACGAAGTTCCAGTCCCGGTGATAATGCCCGCGTATAATGGCCTCTCCTTTCTTCGTACAATAGATAGGAGTGTCGGGAATCTCGCGCATCAGCTCGGGCAGTGCACCGCTGTGGTCGGGCTCATTGTGGTTCATGACGATGTAATCAATCCGTTTGAGGTCCACATCCTGCTTGAGACGGCTTACGAACTCCTTGTCATACGGACGCCAAACGGTGTCGATGAGTGCCGTTTTCTCATCCTCCACGAGGTAAGCATTGTAGCTGGAGCCGCGGTGGGTGGAATATTCGTCGCCGTGAAAGTGGGTGAGCTCCCAGTCTACTTTGCCCACCCACGACACGAGGTCAGTGATTTTTTTTGCCATGACAGTTTCTTTTTACTCGTCAGCTACACTGAAATCGTCTTTCGATACTCCACACACAGGACACGTCCAGTCGTCGGGCAGGTCTTCGAAAGCTGTTCCGGGACTGATGTCGTTGTCAGGGTCACCGACCGCGGGGTCGTACACATAGCCACACGCATCACATACATACTTTTTCATTTGCTTGTTGTTTTAAGGGTTATTATTTGTTGTTGCAGGCGGCGGAGCCGAACTTTTCCGGCCCTCTCACCGCCCAATGACATTACTGAAGGGCACCTACGCCCCGATGGCAGCTATCCAGGAAGCGATGCGCCCGTCGGTCTTGTCGCTCTCGTTCACCTCGTCCAAGGCCAGTCCTACGAACTTTCCGTCGACCACGGCCTCCGAGTCATCGAAGCTGTAGCCATCCGTCGGAACCGCTCCCACCACCGTGGCACCGGCCTGTGTGGCTGCATCGTAGAGCGCCTTCATGCTGCCGCAGAAGGTGTCGGGATAGCTTTCAGCGTCTCCCACGCCGAAGATGGCCACGCGTTTGCCGGCCAACGGGGCCGACGTTAGTATGGAGAGGGCGTCGAACCAGTCGTCTTGCAGGTCGCCGGCGCCCCATGTCGAGGAGCCGAGAATGAGCAAGTCGTGGTCGGTGAGGTCGGCAGCAGTGAGGTCGGCGGCGCTCACCACGTCGGCTCCTCCTGCCTGTTGTGCTATTCGGTTGGCTATGTCTTCAGCCGTGCCGGTTGTTGAACCGTAAACTACCAATGTCTTCATATTCTTTCTGTTTATTCGTTTTACAATACTGTATGAATGCAGCAGCCGGTTGGCTGCACGCAACCATTATTCCCTAATCATGGTTATCAACATCTTGAAGCGGCTCTCCGCCTTTACCGAGTGGCGCGCGCCGCTGGGTATGATGAAGCTCTGGCCGGCCCTGACGATGTTCTTCCGCCCCTCTACATAGAGCGCCATTTCGCCGTCGGTGACGCTGATGAGCGCGTCGAAGGGTGCCGAATGCTCGCTCAGACCCTGTCCGGCGTCGAACGAGAAGAGCGTTACCGAGCCGGCATCGGTGTGTATGAGCTCCTTGCTTACTACTCCGCCGTCGGCGTAATCAATTGTTTCGTTGGCGCTGAACACCTTTCCTTTTTCTGCTTTTGCCATTGTTTGGTTCTCCTATATTTAAAGTAATGAACTGTTGCTCTTTGCTGTCAAGCAGGCTGCAAAAGGCATGCCACCGCTTTGCAGCCGTGAAAGTGGCCACAAATGTGCCGCTTTCCGCCTGCCCGGGGCTGCCAGGATGGGCAAAAGAAAACGGCTTCCTTGTTCAGGAAACCGTTGGAGCAGGGGTGCGGAAAGCCGTTGGCATCATTTCTTCCGGCCGCCACCGATGGCGTAACCCACCGTAAGCCCCACGGTGCTGTATATCTTCTTGCCCACGTGGGCGCTAAGGGCAAGGCGCAAATGGCGGAAGAGTTCCACGCCCACACGCGGCATCAGGCCCACGCCGGCGGTTTTGTCATCCTCGTAGTCGTTATAGTCTCCGCTTATCATGTCGTACAGATTGAGCCCCACACCCATTCCCACAAAGGGCGAAACCGCATGCCCCCGCCGGAAGTTATAGTCGCAAACGGGCATCACGGAGAGCGTTCTGCAGGCCAAATCGGTACCGTTGTAGCGGCTGCATGCAGAGCCGAGGTAGAGCTGCATGCCCACGTCGAGCGGCACGCGGTGCAGGTTCCAGCGCGCCTCCAGCCCCAACGAGGGGCCTAATTTGTGGCTGCCGGTGTTGCCTGCGAGGCCGTACGTGGCGCCCACAGAGGGTTCGAACTCGAATGTTTTAACCCGGATGGTGTCTGCTTCTGCGGCATTCGCAGAGACTGACAAGAGCAGGAACAACCCTGCCAAGACTGATTTTTTCATGTTGTTATATGGAATGTTAACTGTTATTTTAATGCTTTTACGGCGCGGTTGGCGGCCGATGACGGTTCTCTTGGGCCTCACTGCGTGCTCCGGCAGCCATGTTGAGGCCTGCCACGTAGCCCGTTGTCCACGCTGCCTGGAGGTTAAAGCCGCCGGTAATGGCGTCGATGTCGAGCACCTCTCCGGCGAAGAAGAGGCCCTCGCAGTGCCTGCTCTCGAGCGTGTTGGGGTTGATGCTGCGCAGACTTACGCCCCCGCAGGTAACGAACTCGTCGCGGAAGGCGCTCTTGCCGCTCACCTGATAGACGTCGTTGGTGAGCGTTTCAACGAGCCGGTTGAAGCCTTTGGAGCCCATTTCGGCCCATTTACGTTCGGCCGGAAGGCCGGCTCGCGTAAGCAGATGCAGCCACAGACGGGTGGGAAGGGCCTGCAGACGGGCCGAGGAGAGCTGTTTCCGGGCGTTGGCAGCGGCGATGCTGCGTAGCTGCTCCTCCACCACGGCGGCGTTGGACTGGTGCAGCCAGTTGACCGAAAGCGAGAAACGGTACTGCTGCTCGCTGATGATGCGGGCGGCATGCGACGAGAGTTTCAGGATTGCCGGCCCGCTCATGCCCCAGTGAGTGATAAGCAGTTCGCCCTCGGCACGCAGCTTGGTGCCCGGAATGGCTACCATGACGCGTTCTGCCACCGTACCCATGAGGCTGCGCAGGGCCGCGTCCTGGATGGTGAACGTAAAGAGAGAGGGCACCGGCAGCTCGATGGCATGGCCCATGTCCATGAGGTGTTGCAGGCCGCGCAGGGTGGGCGAGCCGCCCGTGGTGATGGCGGCACGGCGGCAGCAGAGCGGCTCCTGCTCCTTGAAAAGCAGCTGCAGGCGGCCGTCGTCCAGCCGTCGCACGGCCGTGAGCGTGTGCTCCGTGCGCACCTCAACGCCCAGTCGGCGCGCCTCGTCGGTAAGGCAACGGGCAACGGAGTGCGAATCCTGCGACTGCGGAAACACGCACTCGTCGGCCTGCACCACCAAGGGAACGCCGCGACTCTCGAACCACAGCCGGGCATCTGCCGGCCCAAAGGTGTTGAAGAGGCGCTTCATGAGCTTGTGGCCGCGTGGGTACACCTGCCTCAAGTCGCTCACAGAGGCAAACGAATTGGTAAGGTTACAGCGCCCGCCGCCCGATATCAGCACCTTGGCCAGCACCTTGCGGGCGCGCTCCAGGATAACAACACGGGCTCCGGGCAGCTGCTGCCGGGCTGTTATGGCGGCCATGAAACCGGCTGCCCCTCCGCCCACTACGGCTATGTCGATGGTCTTTTCCATTGTGTCGGCGGCAAAGATAGCGATTAAATTCAGAATTCCGGCCGCCCCGACTGTAATTATTTTCGGCAGTAGGCCGCAGGTTCAGCGGTTCGGGCGGCCGCAAACCGCATCCGCGCCAGCCGCGGGCGGGAGCCCTGAAGGTATGGTTCACGAACTTTTGACAAGTGTCGCACGGTTGTTTGACAATTGTCGCACGATCTTTCGACACTTGTCAAAAGTTCCCCGACCATATCTCCGGGCAGCGTGTTGGTTGCATTTTCATCCCCGAAAAGGAGACTGCAAGCCTACCGGTACTGCCGGAGTACGGGGTTAGGGCGGCCGCGCGGCGCTGCAAAAGAAAAAGAGGAAGATTTAACAAAAAATGCTGCAAGGTTTCCGCCCGGCCGGAGTTACAACATATATAATAATGAATAGGACATCAACTTTTAACCCGAAAGAATATGAAACCGAACTTCTGCCTCCGCATCTTACTGGCCTGCACGCTCCTGACGGCCGTCACCGCGTGCAGCGACGATTGGGACGGCTACGTCGGCAAGCCCTATACCACAACGCTGGAGGTGCAGCCCGAACTGCAGCTCACGGGCGTTGTGATGGGTCCGCGGAACTATCTGGTAACCTGTTTTTACGGCACCAACGACAAGGGAGAAACCTACACGTTCGGCACAACGGAAATTAAAGGCTTCACGTTCGAGGAAGGCAATGCCTACACCATCCGCATTCATGCCACGCCAAACAAGTGGGATTACGTGGCGGGCGACGGTCCGGCCTACGAATACGAGCTGCTCAAAGTCATCAGCAAGCGCCATGTGGGCATCGACGAGAGCCAAGCGCACGAGGAAACGCTGCTCCTTGAGGACGCCGTTGACCAAGACGGCCTTTACTACAAGGCCCGAAACGAAGCCACAGGCGCGGAGTTCAGCCTGTGCCGGGGCGAAATCATAGGCTTCAGACCCAGCAATCCAGATGCGCTGTGGCAGTACCGGGTAAAGGTTAAAGTGTACCCGCAGGCCAAGCCCACGAACTATGTGAACAACCATACCGACAAGTTCCGCCTGGTAGAAGTGCTCTCTGCTGCCCGCATAGGGCCCATGCCCGGGCAGTAACTGCACGCACCGGGCGCGGCTGGCAGGGTGCTGCGGGAGGGTGAAGACGGCTTAACGGCAGGCCGTTATTCGCCCTCCCGCAGTTTTGTTGCAGGCCTGTGTGGCGGCTGCAGTCAGCCTGCAAGCCCCCGGAAAGGGCGCTGAAAGGAGCCGGGAGAGGCGTTTTTATGTCTATACAACATCCACTTTTAGTTTATATCTGTTAAAACACAACATTTTGATTATCAGGTTTTTAAAATTAAAAGACCTATCATATCGTCCACTTTTCATTCTTTGTGCGGAACCATTCAGCCATTTTTGATTTATATTTGCAGTGTTAATCAAAACTAACTAAACCTACAACTGTTAATCAAAGGCTTGTAACATGAAACATTTCAGATTACTATTACTGTTTGCGGCTTTGCTGGTTTCGGCTTTGGCGTTTGCCCAGAACAAGACTTACACGGGCATCGTAGTCGACAGCCAGGGAGAGCCAATCATTGGAGCTTCCGTTGTTCAGGAGGGAACTGCACAGGGTTCGGTCACTGATATAGACGGTAAGTTCAGCGTCTCGGTAGCTCCTGGCTCCACGCTGGTTATCTCCTACATAGGATATGATACGCAGCGAGTGCCTGCGAGCGACAACCTGCGCATCGTGCTCAAGGACAGTCAGGAGTCGCTCGACGAGGTCGTGGTGGTTGGTTACGGCGTGCAGAAGAAGAGCGTGGTAACGGCATCCATAGCCAAGGTGAACAGCGACGACCTGGCCTCTACGGCTCCGCTGCGCATGGACAACGCCTTGAAAGGCCTGGCCTCGGGTGTTACCGTTACCACCAGCTCGGGTCAGCCGGGCTCGGGGTCGCAAATCCGCGTGCGCGGTATCGGCACCATCAACAATTCCGACCCTATCTACATTGTCGACGGCATGCCCATTGAGGGCGGTATCGACTACCTGAACCCCAGCGATATCGAGAGTCTGGAGGTGCTGAAGGATGCAGCATCGGGCGCTATCTACGGTGCACGCGCTGCCAACGGCGTGGTGCTGGTAACCACCAAGGGCGGTAAGATGGGCAAGGTGCAGGTAAACTACAACTTCTCCTACGGCTGGCAGAACCCCTGGAAGCACCGCGACGTGCTGGATGCCACCAACTACGCCGTGATGATAAACGAGGGGCTGGTGAACGCCGGGCGTGCACCTAAGTACGCTGACCCCTATCAGCTGACCGATGTTTACGGCAACCGAATAGGCAAAGGCACCGACTGGCAGGACGAGGTGTTTAACGACAACGCGCCCGTGATGAACCACGAGCTGAACCTGAGCGGCGCCAGCGAGAAGATAAACTACTACCTCTCCATGGGCTACTACAAGCAGGAGGGCATCGTGGGCGGCAACTACGGGCGCTCCAACTACGACCGCCTGACCCTGCGCAGCAACACGAAGTACAACGTGTTCGATGCCACCAAGGAGCGCAGCTGGCTCAACAAGCTGGACCTTACGGCCAACCTCTCGTACGCGCGCATCCACTCCACCGGCATCGACACGAACTCCGGCTGGGGCTCGGTACTGGGTTCGGCCCTCACGCTCTCGCCCATCCTCACGCCTACCATTGGCGGTGAGGCGGCCGATGCGCACGTACTGGCCAACCAGACGCAGTACAATCTCTACGTTCCTTTCTACACCGGGCGGGTCGATGCCAAAGGACATCACGAGGTTTACACCAACCCCGGCAGCGATTACAACGAGATGGGCAACCCGCTGGCCATACTGGCGCTGCCCCCAACCAAGAACTGGAGCCACAAGTTCGTGGCCAACTTCAGTGCCGCCCTGCAGCTGTGGGAAGGACTGACCTACCGCTTCTCGTACGGTGCCGACCAGAGTTTCTGGGGTTCCGACGGCTATACACCTATTTATTATATACGGGGCGGCTACAGTTCCGACAAGACCAACGCCAGCTCTTCATCGAGTCGGGGCACCGTGTGGCAGGTAGAGAACACGTTCACCTTTGACCGCCAGTTCGGCCTGCACCATGTAAACGTGGTGCTGGGACAGAGTGCCAAGGAGAGCAGCGGCGCCTATCTGAGCGGCAGCCGCGATGACATCATCAACCTGGCCCGCCCCTACATCGACGCTGCCACGGGCCAGTCGGCCGACGGAAAGCAGTACGTAAGCGGCGCGCCCAATGACGAAGCCAGGCTCTCTTCGCTCTTCGGCCGCGTAAGCTACAACTACGACGAGCGCTACATGGCCGAGGTTACCGTACGCCGCGACGGCAGCTCGCGCTTTGGCAGCAACAACCACTATGCCACCTTCCCGTCGTTCTCGCTGGGCTGGAACTTCATCAACGAGCACTTCATGGAGGCCCAGCGCAGTTGGCTCTCCAATGGCAAGCTGCGTTTCAGCTGGGGTAAGAACGGCAACGAGAACATCGGAAACTTCCGCTACACCGTACTGGCTGCCACGGGCAACAACAATAACTACATTCTGGGCCGCGACGACCACTCGCAAACGGGCAGTAAGGCCTCGGGACTGCCTAACCCCGACCTGAAATGGGAGGAGAGCGTGCAGACCGACTTGGGACTTGACCTCGGCTTCCTGAACAACGCCCTCACCCTTACAGCCGACTACTACTACAAGAAAACCAACGGTATGCTGATGGCCATGAACATACCCGACTACGTTGGTGAAACCAAGCCTATGGGCAATGTGGGCGTGATGGAGAACTCGGGTATTGAGCTGGAGATGAGCTATAAGTGGCACATTGCCGACGCGCATTTCCGCATCAGCGGCAACGCAGCTTATCTGAAGAACAAGCTCGTGACGTATGGCAACGAGACGGGTATGGCCAATCTGGACGTGTTCAATGTCGTAGGAACCATTACGCGGGCAGAGAACGGGCTGCCGTTCCCCTTCTTCTACGGTTTCAAAACTAATGGCGTGTTCCAGAACGAGGCCGAGGTAGCTGCCTACGTGAACAAGGACGGCGAGCTGCTGATGCCCAACGCAAGGCCGGGCGACGTACGCTTTGTGGACGTGAACGGCGACGGCGTACTCAACGACGACGACCAGACCAAGATTGGCAAGGGCATGCCCGACTGGACGTTCGGCCTCAACTTCACGGCCGACTGGAAGGGCTTCGACTTCAGCTTGATGCTGCAGGGCGTGGCAGGCAACGACATCTTCGACGCCACACGCCGTACCGACATCGACTTCATCAACCTGCCAACCTGGATGCTGGGCCGCTGGACGGGTGAGGGAACATCCAACAAGTATCCCATCTTCCGCATTGGCGACACGTCGAACAACTGGCGCTCGTCCGACCTTTACCTGACCGACGGCAGCTACCTGCGCCTGAAGAACATCCAGCTGGGCTACACCCTGCCGCGTACTCTGACGCAGAAGGTTCGCCTACAGCGCCTGCGCGTGTTCGTGGCAGTGGAGAATCTGCTCACATTTACCAAGTATGCAGGCTTCGATCCCGAAATACCTACCGGCAACAACGGTACCTCGCTCGGCGTTGACTATGGCATCTATCCTCAGGCCCGCACATGGACCGTGGGCTGCAACATCAGCTTTTAGACCACAGGCAACGGAGAAAAGCATCTATCTTAAACTCTTTAAACAGAAAAAGACATGAAAACCAACCATATCATCAAGACAGGCATGCTGGCAGGATTGGCTGTACTGACCGGCTGCGGAGACAGTTTCCTGGAAGTGAAGTCTCATACCCAGGAGTTCGTGGAGACTTACTATACGGACTCCACACACATCAGCCAGTCGCTCATAGCAGCCTACAGCCCGCTGCAGTGGAACGACTGGAACGGCATACAGTACAATCCGCAGAACGTGATGAGCGACATCATGGCCGACGATATCCTCGTGGGAGGGCAGAGCGCGACCGATAATCAGTTCTGGCATCTGATGGCCAACTACGAAGCTCAGCCCAACAACTGCATGAGCGGCATGTGGAGTAACATGTACTCGGGCATCAAGCGTTCCAATGACCTGTTGAAGTATGCCGACGAACACAAGGCTGCACTGTCCGAAAACACATTCAAGCTGTGGACGGCCGAAGCCCGCACGCTGCGCGCCTACTATTATAATATGTTGTGGAAGTTCTGGGGCAACATTCCTTTCTACTTCGAGAACCTTTCCGAACCGTTCACGGCACCGCAGCTGACTGCCGACGAGGTGTACGAGAAAGTTATTCTGGACCTGGAAGAAGTTATCAACATGAAGGTGCTGCCCACCCGCTGGGACGACAACAATCTGGGACGAGTAACACAGCCAACGGCCTACATGCTCTTTACTGAAATGGTGATGTACCAGAAAGACCAGGCACGTTACCCGAAGGCATTGGGCTACATGCAGGAGATTATCAACAGCGGGTCGTTCGGCCTGCACGGCAGCTATGCCGACCTTTTTACACCCGCGGGAGAGTGGTGCGAGGAAAGTATCTTCGAGGTAAACTACTCTGATTACAAGACAAGTCGTGGCTGGGGAACGGGCGATGCCATCTTTGCCGGCGGCACGGTACTGCCCCGTCTGGCCTCCGTTCCGGGCGGAATACCCGAGCTGGGCATAGATGACGGCTGGGGATTCTGCCCTGTCCGCGAGTCGGCTTACAACATGTTCGAGGACGGGGACAGTCGTCGAGATGCCTCGGTGCTCGACATCCGCAGCTACACCGACGCCAATCCAAACTTCAAACCGCGCTATCAGAACACCGGTTTCTGGTGCGGCAAGTTCACTGCCTACTCCAAGAACGTGGAGCGGGCCACGGGTGACAAGCAGCTGAACTACAACAACAACCTGCGCATCTACCGCTACGCTGAGACGCTGCTCAATGCAGCAGAGCTGCTCCTGCAAACCGGCGGCAGCAATGCCACGGCCAGGGAGTATGTGAACCAGGTACGTCAGCGGGCCGGCATAGAGTCTTTGACAACCGTTACCACGGACGATGTAATCAACGAGAGGCATCTGGAATTCCTCGGCGAGGGCAAGCGTTACTGGGATTTAGTGCGTACCGACAAGGCCGCGAGCGTACTCGGTCCACGGCAGGAGTACCGCACCAACTCGTGGACTCTGGCCCGGAAGTATCAGCCCATACCCTATACGGAGATATCGAAAGACCCCACCTTGAAGCAAAATTCAGACTATTAATGTTTTAATCAGCACAAAGTAATATGAAAAGATATAGTTTTAAACACATGGCCTTGGCGCTTCTGGCAGGCTTGGCAATGACGGCCTGCTCGCCCGAAGACTACGAGGGAGCCGACGAAAACGGCCTGCCCACCATCGAAGGGCTGGACTGTACGGTCAGCGTAGACCAGACCACAAACGAGGTAAGCATGTCGGTTGGCCAGTTGCCGGCCGGTTGTTATCCCGTGTGGTTTATCGATACGAACTTGGACGGCACACCTGATTTCTACTCAACCTTGGCGAATTTGACCAAAATCTACAGCACTCGCGGAACCTATTCCGCAGAACTCCACGTGGCCAACCGTAACGGTTTCAGCCGTGCCGGCCTGCGTAAGCAGTTCCAAGTGGATAATGACTTGCTCGACCCGACCATCATCACCCGTCTTGTAGGTAAGCAGTGGCGCATCGACCATGCCCAGCCTGCCCACATGGCCTGTGGCCAACCGGGCTCTGATGGCACCAACTGGTGGAGTGCTGCTGCCGAGGAGAAAGCCGACATGGGGCTTTACGACGACCGGATTTCCTTTACAGCCGAAGGCGAGTACACCTACAACCCGGGCGAAGGCGGCACCGTGTACGTCAATACGGGCAGCGGACTCTTCAATGAGTTCAATACCAACAACGGTTCCGACTACATGGCGCAGGTGCAGACGCAGCAGTCAACCTACAAGATTGTGATGGACGGCGACCAGAAGTATCTTGTCCTGGCCGACAAAACGCTGTTCCCTTACCTCTCAACAGCCGACCAATACGAGCATCCCCGCTTCCGGATAGAAGACCTTACATCCCGAAAAATGGTGCTGGTTTACGACAATGGCTCCATTGCCTGGCACTTTATCCTCACCAGTACGGACGATGTAGTTACCACGCCTACCTTCAGTGGCTACAAGTATGACAGCAACTGCAACATCTGGAAGTCCATGCACTACACCAACGACTTCTTTTATGCCAACGGTAACGATTGGGCAACGAACCCCAACCCCATTGGATTTGCCGACAACGGCAGCGGTTCCTACACCATTACCCTGCCCGATGCTTCGTCGCAACTGTGGCAGGCACAGGTCAAGTTCTTTACCGACATGACCTCCAATGCTGCCACCCATTACGACTTCTCACTCAAGATAGAAGCCTCGAAAGATGTGAAAGGAGCTACGATAAAGCTCGTCAACCACGATGATGCCAACAACTACTTCTTTGAAGACCATGTAGATTTGGCCGGGGGAGACGAAGTTGTGTTCTATAAAGACAATCTGAATGGAATTGACATGGCTAACGTAGACCTTGTTCTCGACTTCGGCGGAAATCCAGCAGGCACAACAGTCAGAGTAAGTGACGTAGTATTCAAGGAGCACGATTGCGATGACGGCGCTGGTCATCCTGCCCCACCTCCAACTGAAGACAACACGCCCTACGCTTACGATACACCTAATAACCTGTGGAAAACGGTCGACGCTACTGATTGCGAGATGTTCTTCAACTACACCGACGGAAGTTGGGCTCCCTATGCCGAACATCAGGGCTTTAAACATGAGGGCAATGTCTACACCCTCACCTTCCCACAGCCCACAGTCCTGCAATGGCAGAACCAGGTAGCATTCTTTACGCCGCTCTCCTGCGCCAAGGGCGATACCTTCGACTTTGGCTGCGTGATGGCTCCTAATGTCGATTTGACCAATGTAACCATAAAACTCGTGAAGCACGGCAAAGACAATGACGGCATCTTCTTCTTTGCCAAGCAGGTAAACCTCACCGGCGGAGAGGATAACGTCATCAAGTTTCCGGCACAGGTGGCACCCGACGACATGGAGTCCATTGACCTCTATCTCGACTTCGGCGGAAATCCTGCCAACACGGAGGTTATCGTCAAGGATATTGTACTCAAGAAAACGGAATAAAAAACAAGAACAATGAATATGAAAAAAATGATATTTGCCAGCTTTCTCTTTGCATTGGCTGCAGGCTTCACCGCCTGTAGCAGCGACGACAATGGTGCTGATGTGGAGCCCATAGGAACGCAAAGTCCCAACATCAAGCTCTCAGCAGACAGTCTCTTCCTATCCCCTGCAGGCGGCCAAGATTCGGTCACCTTCACCACCGACCAGGAGTGGGCAGTCATCAGCTCTGCTGCCTGGGCCAAGGTAAGCCCCAACAACGGAACAACACGTAAGGGTACACTCATCGTAACCGTAGACAGCAACGCCACGGAGAAGGCGCGTATAGCCACTCTTACGCTGCTCTCAGGAACGGGCCGGGGCTATTTCTTCGTCAAACAGGCAGCCGGAGCCAAACCTGACTCACTGAAATGCCCCTTGGGCAACGACTATAAACTCGTATTCCACGATGAGTTCGACAAGGACGGCGAGCTCTCTGCTGCCAGCTGGACGCACGAGGTAAAGGACGCCTACTGGGTGAACAACGAGCTGCAAGCCTACGTAAACGGCCAGATAGACGGCCATCGGGTAACCGAGGTGCGCAACGGCAAGATGCTCATTCATTGCTTCAAGCTGGACAACAAGGTCTACTCGGGCCGCGTATATGCCAACGTCAAGACGGGCTACCGTTACGGTTACATCGAGGCCAGGCTCAAACTTCCCAAGGGCAAGGGTACCTGGCCGGCCTTCTGGATGATGCCCGTAAACTTCAGCACCTGGCCCGGCGACGGCGAGATAGACATCATGGAGCACGTGGGCTTTAACCAGGACGTGATTTACAGCACCATTCACTGCAACAAGTACAACAACACCGGCACGGCCACTGAGAGCGCCAACCGCAAGGTAAGCGGTGCTACCGACGGCTTCCACGTGTACGCCATGGAGTGGACGGCCGACTACATGACCTTCTACATCGACGGCGAAAAGCTGCTCACCTACCAGAACGACGGCACGGGCAAGGATGCCTGGCCCTTCGACTCGGCCTTCTACCCCATCTTCAACCTTGCATGGGGCGGAGCCTGGGGCGGCCAGCAGGGCGTAGACGAGAGCGTACTGCCCGCCACCATGGAGGTAGATTACCTGCGCGTTTACCAGAAATAACAACAACACTGTAGCAAGCCGGCGGGCTTTGTGATATAAAACTGTATTTTCAGGTTATATGATTTAGGATGATGTAGGATAACAGCCTCGCGGCGCAGTGCCTGCCGTTGGCCCTGTCTCCCTGATTTTCGGCGGAGACGATGCCGGCAGCCAGGCCTGCCTGCGAGGTTTTTTCTGTCCGCAGCTCTTTGCCGATAGACCTAAAACCATTATCTTTGCACTGTTCAACTCCTTAGCTGTACTCCCATGAAACAATATATCCTGCCCCTCCTGCTGTTGCTCGCGCCGCTCTGCGTGCGGGCAGCCGAACCCCTGCACAACCTCGACTCCATCTACGCCTGCCTGGACAAAGCCATCGACAACTCGTCCTTTTACGTGGCGCAAAAGGAGAAAAGCATCGCCCAACTCAAGCAGCAACTGCAGCGGGCGGCCAGCAACGAGCTCAAGTACGCCATCTGCTACCAGCTCTACGAGGAGTACCGGCCGTTTGAGAACTACTCGGCCATGGACTGGCTCATACGCTGCGAGCAGATAGCTACACAGATGAACGACGCCCGCAGGCGCAACCGCTGCAACATCCTGCTGTCGCTCTGCTGCTCGAACACTGGACTTTACGACGAAGCACAGGAATTCCTGCAGCTGGTAGACCGTAACCTGCTCGGCCCCGGCGATGTGGGAGAGTACTACCATGCCTGCTACAACCGCAACAACGAGCTGGCCTACTACACCTCAGTGGCTGCACTGAAACGCCACTACCGCACCGAGGCCGACAAGTTCGAGCAGCTCATGCTGGCCCACATACCGCCCCACTCCGACCTGAGCTACCGCACCCGCGAGCTGCGCCTCATGAACCAAGGCGACTATTCGGCCTCCATGAAGCTCAACACCGAGTGGCTCAAGACCGTGCGCAAGGGTTCCCACCGCTATGCCATGGTAGCACTGTACCGCTACCTGGAGTACAAGGCCGTTAACGATACTACGCGCATGATGTACTGGCTGGCAGAGTCGGCCCTGGCCGATGTACGTAACGGCGTAATGGACCAGGGCTCCATGTGGGAAATATCAAACCAGCTGATGCTCCAGGGCGATGTAGATCGCAGCTACCGCTACATCTCCTTTACCAGCGAGAGTGCCAACCGCTTCGGCTCCAGGCAGCGCCGTTGGCAGATATCGCCCCTGTTGGCCGACATTGCCAACCGCTACAAGCAGGAGAACGAGCGCAAAACGCGGCTGGTAATGGTGGCCGCACTCTTCAGTGCCGTGCTGGCCTTGTTGTTGCTGGTGTCGGTTTTTTACGTGAACAGTCAGCGCAAGAAGCTGGCTCTGGCAGGCCGCAAGCTCAAGCACTCCAATGCCCAACTGTCCGAAATCAACAGCCGTCTCTCCGAACTCAACCGCCAGTTGGCCAGCAGCAACCTCAAGTTGGGCGAGTCGAACCGCGTAAAGGAGGAATACATCGGCCGCTTCATGAGCCTCTGCTCGCTCTATGTAGACAAGATAGAGTACTTCCGCCGCAAGGTCAACAAGATGATGAAGAACAGGCAGTACGACGAGTTGTTCAGGGAAACGCGTTCCACCACGCTCAAGGAACGCGAACTCGACGAGCTTTACAACAACTTCGACGACGCCTTCCTGCACCTCTTCCCCACCTTTGTAGAGGAGTTCAACGCCCTGCTTCTGCCACAACAACAGATACAGCTCACGGACGACGGGCACATGCCTGTGTCCCTCCGCATCTTCGCCCTCATACGTGTAGGCATAGAGGACAGTTCGAAGATAGCCGAGTTTCTGCACTACTCGGTCAACACCATTTACAATTACAGGGCCCGGGTGAAGAACTGGGCCGTGGCCGACCGCGACAACTTTGAGCGCAAAGTGAAGAAACTGGGCGCACAGAACCGCACCTGAAAAACCGCCGGACAGCACATCTTGCTTGCTGTCCGGCGGTTTTGTTTTGCCCCGTCTGCCCCCGCCAGGGGCAATGGTAACTATTTCCCGGACCCTATGTTGCAGGTTTTCATGGCGCGGTACACGCCGTTGGTCCACCCGAAACCGTCCTGGTTTTGGTATTCGCCGCCACCGGTATCGCTCACGTTCACCACGTCGTACTTCTCAAGCAGCTTGTGGGTGCGGGCGTAAACCTGTTCTACCATGCCCGTCCAGCGCTGCCTCAAGGTTTCGGCATCGGCCTGCATGCCGTAGTTAAGCAGCCCTCTGAAGGTAATCCACTGCAGGGGTGCCCACCCATTGGGGGCGTCCCACTGCTGTCCGGATTTCACGTTAGTGGTCACGATGCCGCCCCGTCGCAGCAGTTGCTGCCTGATAACGGCGGCCGTGCGCTCTGCCTGTTGCCGCGTGGCAATGGCCGTAAAGAGCGGGAAAGCCGTGGCTGCGGTAAGGTGGCGGCTGCGTTCGCGGCGGCTGATGTCGTAGTCGAAGAAGGCGCCACGCTGCCCGTCCCAGCAGTATTTGCCGATGGCAGTCTTGCGTCTGCCGGCCTGCCGGGCGTAAAAGTCGGCCTGTCGGCGGTCGCCCTTCAGTGCGTAGGCCTTGGCAAGGGTCTGCTCCAGGTGGCAGAGCAGTGCGTTGAGGTCAACGGCAACGAAGTCGGTTGTATGGATGGTGTGCAGGTTACGCTCGTCGGTAAGCCAGCGTGAAGAGAAATCCCAGCCCGATTCGGCTGCCGAACGGAGGTGGCGGAAGAGGGCGTGATGGGTGATAGGTGACGGGTGAGGGGTGGTAGGTGAAGGGTGATGGGTGGCGGATGAGGGGTGATGGAGGGCCTGCAGCCGGCGTGCGGTCTCCATATCATTGCGGTACATCTCCTCGCGCGGCGTGTCCAAACGGTCGCAGTAGCGGTTCAGTATCTCGCCGTCGGGCATGCGCACGCAGTGCAGGCTGGCCGGGTTAGCTGCCGAGAGCGACTCACGACCGGCCATCCAGAAGTCGTATTCGGCCTGCAGCTGCGGCAGGTAACGGGTGTACATGGTGCTGTCGTTCTTGCTTTCGGCCATGGCGTCTACCATGTATGCAAAGAACGGAGGCTGCGAGCGGCTCAAGTAGTACGTGCGGTTGCCGTTGGGAACGAAGCCCACCAGGGTTATCAGGTCGGCAAAGTTGGCCGTCATCTCCTCTGCCAGTTCCGTCTTGCCGTCGGCTATCAGGCCCAGCATCGTAAAGTAGCTGTCCCAGTAATATATCTCGCGAAAGCGCCCGCCGGGCACGATGTAGCTGTGCCGTAGCGGTATCAGCGTGCCCTGATGGGGCAGGTCGTTGGAGCTGCGGCGCAGTACAGTCCACAGCTTCCGTATGTGCAAGTCTATGTCACTGCTGTCGCCAAAGGCCGTGGCCTCATCTTCAGGCAGCGCGAAGTGCGCCTTCACGAAGGCTGCCAGCTGCGTGGCGCCCTTCGGCCTCTGCGCTTCGTAGGCGCGCAGAATGCCGTCGGTGTCCTGTTTAGGCGTGCAGTCCAGGAACTCCTTCGAGTCGGCAAAGAGCCTGCCGGGGCCGAAGAGCGAGTCGGTTTGCATCACGTCGTAGAAGAGTTGTCCGTACATTGCCTCCGGACTTTGCAGCACCAGTGCGGTTGTGTCAGTGGTCTTGTTGCCGCATCCCGCTGCAAGCAGCGCGAGAAAGAGTACGGTTGCGGAGATTGAAAAGTGCCTTGGGTTCATGTTCTTAGCTTTGTAGGTTTGGTTGGAGCGGCGGGTCGGAGAGCCGGCAGCGTGCGGGTAACGCCGCCGGGTGCATGGCCCTGGCTTTCGCCTTGCCGCCGCAGGTAGGCTTGTTGCGTTCATGGCAGCCTCCTGCCGTTGGCATAATGGTATGCGTGCAAATATAGTAAAAACGATTGATACCATCAACCCGTGGAGCAGAAAAATGAAGAAAATCCGCTTGTCGGTGCTGCCGAGAACGCTGCCTGCAGTCTGTGCCGGGGCGTAATTCATGGCTCCGGAGGCCGGCGGTTTCATGTTTTTTCGCTAACTTTGCAAGGAGAAACGTCGGATGTAAGAAGTTAAAGAAGTTAAGGTAGATAAAGAAGTTAAGGCCATTGGATTGCAGGAATGTTGCGAAAGACAAGGAACCTGAAC
>LAHS01000913.1_pt1 | contig 25752 bp, 16 predicted proteins | sample 329651 | NCBI WGS metagenome assembly LAHS01 (sample SAMN03275699, study PRJNA271635) | activated sludge metagenome | isolation source: sample C-1 Sludge from hydrolytic chamber (first chamber) of Anaerobic... | reverse complement strand
CATGAGCCACGACATCCGCACACCGCTCAATGTTATTATCGGCATGACTATTCTTGCAGAAAAAGAAAACAATCCTCCTGCATCAGTCGATTATTTAAAGCACATCAACGAAGCAGGAAAGTATCTTCTCTCTCTTGTGAACGACATCCTCGATATTAATAAAGTTGAAAGCGGAAAAATGGACTTGCATCCGGTGCCGTATCAGTTCACAGAATTCGCAGAGAGCATGAACGCCATTATTTCGCCGCTCTGCATCGATAAAGACATTGCCTTTAAAATTACAGTATCAAATCCCAATGCTTCATACATGCTCGACCCTGTACGGACAAATCAAATATTCTATAACATTCTTTCAAACTCAGTAAAATTCACCGCGCCCGGCGGACACATTTCTTTGGACTGCAAAGACAGCGCACAAAGCGACGGCTCAACAATTCTGTGTGTAACAGCCTCAGACGACGGAATAGGCATGAGCGAAGAATTTCAAAAGCACATGTACGATGCTTTTACTCAGGAAGAAAATAAAATAACGCCGTCGTATCAGGGCACTGGTCTTGGATTAACAATTGTTAAAAGACTTGTCGATTTGATGAAAGGAACTATTTCTGTAAAAAGCATGCCGGGCAAAGGAACAACATTTGTCATTTCGATTCCCACAAAACAGATTTTGGCTCAGCCTAAAAAAACACACGACGCAGTATTTCAATCTCACATTCTTGAGGGCAAGCACATTCTGCTTTTTGAAGACAATGAGCTGAATGCAGAAATCGCGCAGGGAATTCTCAAAGAAAGGCACATGATTGTAGACTGCGCTTCAAATGGCAAGACAGGACTAGAAATGTTTGAGTCATCACCGCTCCACACATACGATGCGGTTCTCATGGACCTTCGCATGCCTGTTATGGACGGCTTTGCCGCAACAAAAGCGATTCGCACTCTTCCCCGAAGCGATGTTTCAACACTGCCCATTGTTGCAATGACTGCAAACGCGTATGATGTTGATATACAGAATTGTCTCGCAGCCGGCATGAACGCACACGTTGCAAAGCCGATTAATCCTGAAGAATTATTCACCGTATTATCGCGGGAACTTACTGCATCGCAAATTTCATAATAATTAATTAATTCATACAACTCAGGAGAAACAAAGTGATTTCACAGCATTTAAAAGATCTTATCGCAAAACTTCCGCTCGACTATTGTGCGGTTGCTGTTAAGATGTCATTTGAAAAGCCGGAAAACGCAGAACACTATTCCGGAAAAAAACAGGCTTTCTGCCAGTATGTTCACGAAGCGCAGACTAGCGGAAAAAAGTTCTACATTTCAAAAGATGATGATGACTGCTACGGAAAACTTGCAATGGGTATGATAGACAAGCCACCCGTCACTGCTTCCGGTCAGGCAGGATATGACTTCGGCTGCTACAGAACACCAGGAGCATGCAGAGCGTTGTATCAGAATCTGCCGATTATCGAACCGCACACAGTAAACTTTGTAGAGTTCGCACCTGTTTCACTCTGCGATTTTGATCCGGAACTTATTGTATTTGTAGCGGGGCTTCCTGCCGCAGATATTATCATGCGCGCAACATCTTACATTTCCGGAGACTTATGGGAAAGCAAATCATCTCCGGTTCTCAGCTGCGCATGGATGTACGCATATCCCGTTATAAGCGGAAAAGTAAATCATATTACGACAGGATTCTACCACGGTTTAAAAAGACGAAAGACATACCCGGAAGGACTCCGCATGATTTCCATTCCGTATCAGAAAATTCCGGAATTTGAGCAGGCACTCGGAGAAATGGACTGGACGCTCATCGCATTCAGAGATGACGATAAAAGCAAGGCTGATTTGGCAAAGCGCATGGCGCACTGGCAGCAGATGGCATCATCAATAGGAAGCTCGTGCGATTTACACGAAGAACGCTAGTATAAAAAAAGTTGCCGTAACTGCGGCAACTTTTTTTTACAGATAATTATTAATAAGGATGACTTGCTTAGCTGAGTTTGAATGAGCTCAGTTCTTTTCCAAGCTCATCGATTCCCGCCTGATTTTTATTTGACGTTTCAGCTACACGAATCATTGCATCTGATATTTCACCGAGGCTGCTTGTCATTGTACTCATGCTTTCGTTTATTTTACGAGTAACATCTCCAAGCAGCTGCATTTCCTTTACAACCTGTTCGCCGCCTGCAAGCATCTCGCCGGAACCGTCCCGCACGCTGTCTGTAGAGCTGCTGATGTCTTTCATTGCGTCGAGCACCTGCTGGCTTCCCGTCGTCTGCTCGGACATTGCGTTCATAATAACGTTTTCCTGTTCCTTAACAATCTGAGCAAGATTATAGATCGAATCAAACTTCTGCTGCACTTGTTTTGTGCTTGCAGAAACCTGTGTAATTGCAGCAGACAAAGACTTGAGGCTGTCGTTAATAACTTTGCCCTGTTTATTTGACTGTTCCGCAAGTTTTCTGATTTCATCTGCAACAACGCTGAAACCTTTTCCTGCAGCGCCTGCATGAGCAGACTCGATTGCCGCATTCATTGCAAGCAGGTTTGTCTGGCTCGCAATGTTCTGAATGATGCGGCTTGCGTCGAGAAGTCCTGCCGACTGTGTAATAATGTTGTCGGAAATATCAACAGCGCTCTTAACAGTGTTCCGTCCTTCATCAGAAGCCTGCGCAAGAGAATTTACTGATGTCGTATTTTTTTCAAGAATGCTTGTTATGCTGCGGATGTTCGCAACCATTTCGTCAACAGCAGCCGAAGACTGTGTAACGGCAGAAGCCTGCGACTCAATGCTTGTGTTCAAATTGCGAATACGCGACATAATCTGTGTAACAGAGGCATTTGCTTCTTCAACACCTGCCGACTGATTCGTCATTTCACCATGCACCGATTGAATTCCTGCAGTGATTTTACCGACGCTTCCTTCTGCGCTTTTCATATTTTCCTCAAGCGCAGAAGCTGTCTCTGTTGTGCCGCTAACAGAATTTTTGATACCAGTAAATAATTTTTTTGAAACAGCAGCAAATGAATTTGTATCATTGATGAGCGTACCGATTTCGCATCGTGCCATTACTTTCATATCGCCAAGCGAATAGTCACGCTTAGAAAGTTTGTTTGAATAATCACGCACTTGATTTATACCGTCGCGTATATCTTTTATCGAAATGTAACAGTTCGCTGTAACCATGATAGCGGCCAGAACAGAAACAGGAGTTACCTTTCCAAGCAGCAGACTCATTATCGAACGCTGCAAGTTTGCCGGAACAACGATGATGCTTTCAATCAGCATGACCATACCGAACAAAGCGATAAGAGTGTTGATTGTAACGCGTGAAACAATCGACATTGTCTGGTATTCCTGTTTATACGGAAGCCACCACACGGAGTGCTCAATCTGCTGCATAAAAATCGTATACGTAAGCAGAGAAAACAACGAAGTAAGTCCCATAAGCATTGTGAACCAGCAGTACGTTGGCGAAGCTCCGCTGAACGCAGAATACACACGCCCTGTCTGAACAGCACGGAATGTTACAAGAGCAGGTTCAATTGCATAGAAGACAATGACAAGTCCCATTGTAAGACGCTCAACAAATTTTATATTTTTGTTAAGACTTTCGATTGATTCCGGAGAGCCGTCGTAAGAAGCAAGCTTTTTGAGATATCCAAAATAGCCGAGAAAAGGCATTAGAATTTCAAATCCAAAATATAAAAGAATAACAGGATCGCTGATTGTAGCCGAATATTCCTCATGGGTAACAGCACCCACAAAAAGTGCAACAAGACCAAACATCATTCCAGGGAGAATATACGTTAGAAGCAAAGGAATAAATACAGATAAACGGAACTTAGCTCTGTCTGCATATAAATCAGCCATAAAGTACCTCCACAGAAGCAGCCATATAAATAGCCTTTACATTATAGACTCTGCGAGAAGTTTAGCAAGGAGGAACAGCGGCCGGACTACTCGTTGTATCCATTTCTTAAAAGCGCATACATAGCAAAAAGATTCGTTTTTCTGTACAATAAGCGCACTATGGATTTATTGAAGAAACTTGATGAACTTGCAGCTCGCTTTGAAATTGTGAGCCAAATGGTCATGGACCCGGAACTTGTAAAAGACCCGAAAAAATACAAGGACACGATGCGCGAAAATCAGCACCTTACTGATGTTCTTGCAATTGGCGATGAATACCGCAAAGTCCTCAAGAGCATCGAAGACGACCGCGAAATGGTTACAAACGAAAGCGACCACGATCTTAAGGAAATGGCGAGGGAAGAACTCAAGGATCTTGAGGCAAAACAGCCGCAGCTTGAAGAGCAGCTCAAAATGAAACTCATTCCGCCTGATCCGCTCGATGAAAAAAATATTATTCTCGAAATACGAAGCGGCGTCGGCGGCGACGAAGCATCTCTCTTTGTGCGGGACGTATGGCAAATGTACTGCCACCTCGCTGACATGAAAGGATGGAAATACGAAGTGATGAACGCGACAGAAACGGAAGTCGGCGGATTCAAGGAAGTAGTTACATCAATCAGCGGAAAATTCGTATACGGCACACTCAGATGGGAAGGCGGCGTACACCGCGTTCAGCGCGTGCCTGAAACAGAAGCTCAGGGCCGAATCCACACAAGCACGATTACCGTTGCCGTTCTGCCCGAAGCTGAGGAAACTGAAATCGTCATAAAACCGGAAGATGTCCGCGTTGATGTTATGCGCGCGGGCGGACCTGGCGGACAGTGCGTTAACACGACAGACTCTGCAGTCCGTCTTACGCATATTCCAACCGGCATCGTCGTCATCCAGCAGGATGAAAAATCGCAGATTAAAAATAAAGCCAAGGCATTCCGTGTTCTGCGCGCGCGACTCTTCGACCTCGAAGAATCAAAGAAAAACGCAGAGCGCTCGGCAGCCCGAAAATCAATGGTCGGTTCAGGCGACAGAAGCGAACGGATACGCACATACAACTTTCCGCAGAACCGCGTAACCGATCACCGCATCAACTTTACAATCTATAAGCTCGACCAGTTCATGCTCGGCTATATGGACGAAATGCTCGACGCGCTCAATGTGTATGCAAAGGAAGAGCAGCTCAAAGATATTTCAGGAATTGAACAGTCGTGACAAAAACACAGAAGTAGCATAGGAAGCAGTTAATGACAATTCACGACATACGCTCGCGCAATGCGGAGCTGCTTCCGCACTCACCGTCTGCTTCGCTCGACATCGACTGCATTCTGTCGCACATACTTTCAAAGGACAGAACATATCTCCTCGCGCACGGGGAAGACGAACTGACCGATATTCAGCAGACGCAGCTTAACAATGCAGTCGAAAAAAGAAACACAGGTTTTCCAATCGCCTATATCACAGGTCACAAGGAATTTTACGGTTACGATTTTGCCGTTACGCCTTCTGTTCTTATTCCGAAGCCTGACACAGAACTTCTTGTTGAAATTGCTGCAAAAAAAATCACAGAAAAAATAAATGCGCGCGGAGATTCAATTCTCACCGTGTGCGACATGTGCACAGGAAGCGGCTGTGTTGCCCTTTCAATTCTTCTTTCGCTTTCTAACGATTTTCATATTCCCGCAAACAAAATGCCAAAGTTTACGCTCGCCGATATTTCCGACGAGGCGCTTTCCATTGCACGCCGCAACGCAGATATATTAATAACATCGTATGCGCTCCGCGAACGAGTGCGCTTTATCAGAAGCAATTTGTTCGAAACAATCGGTGGCACATTTGACGTAATCGTTTCAAACCCGCCGTATGTTCCCGAAAGCGAAACTGCAGAACTTCTTCGAGACGGACGCAGCGAGCCTGCGCTTGCACTCGACGGAGACGTCAATGAAGACGGAAGCCGCTCGTGGTCAAAGGACGGGCTCGCCGTTATCAGGCGGCTGCTACCGCAGTCATACGCAATGCTCGCGCCGAAAGGAAACTTGTTTATGGAAACAGGCGAATACAATGCCGAGCAGGCTGCTGGAATCGCAGTGCGCTGCGGATTCCAGAACATACACATCGAGCGGGACATGAGCGGTCAGCTGCGCGATGTGTGTGCAGAAAAATAAACACGGATCTATTAATCCTCAGCCTTAACAAAAAACACTTTAATTCCTTCATCAGGAAAACGCTTCTTTACAGCATCGACGCACGCCTTAACAATTTGTTTTTTGCTGTCATCGACATAGCTGAACAGCGCAAAGTTTGTCTCCGGCCATGTCGTAGTTCCAAGCTTGCGATCATCTTTGCCGCGTCCTGTTACAAGAGGAAACATTGTGTACAGAATGTCCGGAATATTTTCTTCCAGGACATCAATAACATCATCCTGTACTGACTGATTAGCTATTATTTCTGCACGAACCATTATTTATTCTCCCCGGCGTTGCTGCCATCAGATGTAAGAAGCACTTTGATGTGACTCTCGTGAGTTTTCTTTTCTTTCATCACAAGAGAATAAAGTACCGGAACAAAGAACAGTGTGACAAATGTGCTCGATGTGAGTCCGCCTACAACAGCAAGGCCTATCGGCTGTATCATCGCACTCATGCCCTGTGTTGCAAAGCACATTGGGAGAGTACCGAGAATTGTCGTAAGCGTCGTCATAAGAACCGGGCGCAGACGGCTTGTGCCGGCTTCAAGACAAGCATCTTTCATTTTTCTGCCACGATCAATCAGAAGACTTGTATAGTCAACAAGAATAATACCGTTATTAACTACAATGCCGACAAGCATTATTAATCCGATCATTGACATCATTGAAAGTGCCTGGCCAAACAGTTTGTAAATCAGCACAACGCCAATCAGGAAGAACGGAATCGTTGTAAGGTTTATAAGCGGCGCTTTAAACGACTCGTAAGTTGCAGCCATAACGCCGAACACGAGGATAATTGCAAGCGCGATAATAAGCATATAGACACTGCCCTGTTCGCTCACTGTTTTCCATGAACCTTCGTAGCTCACTGAAACATCATCTGGAATAATGAATGTATTTGCAATTCCTTCCTTAATACTATTCTCAACAATATTCGCATTTGTAGTGCTTACGATATCTGCTGTAACATGAACAATGCGGCTCTGGTTCTTTCTTCCGATCGACACAGGTCCGAGTCCTTTCTTAATCGTTGCAAAGTTTGAAACCGCAACCATACCGTCTGTTCCCTGAACATATATCGTATCGAGATCCGTAATTTTTTTGCGGTCACTCGGCTGATACATAATCTGTACGTCATATTCCTTACCGTTCTTGCGGTATGTTGTAACAGAAACACCATCGATTGCGTAGTAAATTTCATCTGCAACAGTTGTCACATCAACACCGAATGAATAAGCACGGGTACGGTCAATCACAATCTCTACCTGCGGAAGGCCTTCCTCTGTGTCGATTGTCGCTTCGCCGATATCACTTATTTTCCCCATGACAGTCTTTACTTGCTTTGCAATAGCAAGCGCTTCATCCAAGTCATCAGAACGAATTGCAATATCAAGATCGCTGCCGCTCATCTGATGAGACATACCCTGACGGAACGAGAATGACGCGCCGGCAAAATCCCCGAAGTGCTTGCGCAGCTTCGTCTGAACTTCCGCAGCCGTATCAGCTTTGCTGTCGCCGGAAGGCAGCTGAATCTGAACAGTGCCTTTGTACGTCGTTGAACTTGTACCGCTTGTTGTGATAATTGTTTTATATCCTTTAACTTCATCCTTAACAATTTTTTCCCAATCTTTAAGAACTGCCGTTGTTTCTGAAAGCTGCGTACCAATCGGAAGTGTAAGATTAAGTGTAACAGAGTCATCCTGGCTGTTCGGCATCATGTTAATCTGCATTGTAGGAATAAGGGCAATCGAAATAACAAGAACACAGGCAGAGACAATCACTGTAACCTTACGATGATCAAGAGCTGCAGAAAGACCTTTACGATAAGCGCCAGTAATTTTATCCTGCATTTTAGTAAACAAAGCATACATTTTGATAAGGAACGGATTCTTTACCGGCTTTTCATTTCTATTCGTAAGCGGCAGAAATTTTCCGGCAAGAACGGGAACAAGGAATATTGCAACGAAGAGACTTGACACAAGGGCAATGACAATAGTGAAAATAATTCCCTTGAACATCTGTCCCATCATGCCGAGATCCTTAATAAAAAGAATGAACGGAATGAAAACACATATTGTCGTAAGGTTTCCTGAAAGGACAGACATTATCATTTCCTGCGAACCAAGAATTGCGGCAACTTTTGGCTTTGCGCCACGGCTTCGGTACACGTATATGTTTTCAATCATGACGATTGAAGCATCGACTATCATTCCTACGCCGAGAATCAAGCCTGTCATCGTCATCATGTTAAGCGTAATTCCCGCGAAGTTCATACAGAGCATTGTGATAATAATCGAAAGCGGAATTGATATTGCAATTATCATCGTGCTCTTAAAGCTGCAGAGGAAAATGTACAGAATCAAAACGGCAAGCAAAAGTCCCTGCCAAGCAGAATCATACAGCGTTTTAATCGTATCGCGGATTGTTGTAGTATCATCTGAAATAATTTCAAGCGTAATGTCAGAAGGAAGTGTTTCTTTTAGCTGCGCAATTTTTTTATAAACTGCATTCGCAACAGTAACGCTATTTGTTCCCGACTGTTTCGTAATTGAAACGTATACGCCTGGCTCTCCGTTGATGTAAACCTGAGAAGCCAAATCTTCATATCCCATCGTTGCAGTTCCGATATCGCTCAATTTTACATCATAACCATTTACACTCTTAATAACGGTATTATTAATATCGTCGATACTCGCAAATTCACCGGTTGTGCGAACGATGTAATTCTTTTTTCCTTCGGCAATTTTTCCGCCGCCAAGTTCAAGATTCTGCTTTGCGAGCGCACTTTTTACAGTGCTTAAAGTGAATCCGTATGCAGAGAGTCTGTTCTGAGAAAGCTCAATGCGTACAATTTTGTCACGGCCGCCGGAAGATGTTGCATCTGCCACGCCATCTGCCTGCTCAAGAATATCGACAACGTTGTCATCTGCAATTTCCTTAAGGTCATCGTTTGTACGGTTGCCGCGGATTGCGATGCGCATAATCGGCATCGAGTCAGAACTCATTTTATAAATTATCGGACTTTCTGCTGCATCGGGAAGATCATCGCGGACACGATCAAGTTTATCGCGTATATCTTCAGTGGCAACATCAAGATCTGTGCCGTATTCGAATTCAAGCTGAATGCGGCTTTTGCCTTCAGACGAAGTTGATGTAAGATTTTTTATTCCGTTAACGCTGACGAGTGCGCTTTCGAGCACCTTTGTCACTGATTTTTCTACAGCCTCTGGTCCTGCATTTTTGTATGTTGTAGAAACTGTGATGTACGTATTATCAACATCGGGGAACAAACTGATCGCAACATTCTTAAGTGTAAAGAGTCCCATAACGCCCAACAGGCAGAAGACGATAAGCGTCATTACCGGGTGGGCAAGTGTTTTCTGTGAAATACTCATGTATTACTCCTGGCCTTTTTTGCCGGACCACGTTTTCTTAGCATCAGCAGAAGAAGCAGACTTATCTGATGATGTACTAACTGAACCGTTTGTAATATCTTTTACAGAAGCGCCGTCAGACAACGTGCTTGTTCCTTCAATAACAATTTTTTCTCCGGCATTAATTCCCGAAAGAACCTGATACACACCGTCAACTGATTTTCCAAGCTTCAATTCCCGCTGCTCAACTTTATTGTCAGACGTAACAACGTATGCGTACTGCTTTTCATCTTTTGTCACGACAGCATCGCCCGGAATTGTAACGCTGTTTGCGTAGTCAACTGTGTACAAAGTGATTTTTGCAAACATGCCTGCATCGATTCGACTGTCATTTTTATCGAATGTAAGAATAATTTCTTTTGTGCGCGATGTTGAATCAACAACGGGTGAAATGCGGACAACGGTCGCAGCAAATGTAACATCAGGATATGCTTCCAAAGTTACATCTGCATGAAGTCCGTTTTTAAGGAGCGCAACAAAACGCTCAGGAATATCTGCCGTGACCTGGAGATCTGCTACATCGCCGATTGTTGTGATTGCAGAGCTTGTGCTTACAGTTGCGCCGTTTTTAAGCGGAGTTGAAAGAATGCTGCCGGAAATAGGCGCATAGACCGGGCTGAGTGCATAGCGCGCACCAGGAGAAGACGGATCGATTTTTGCAATCACCTGTCCCTTTTTTACAGGAGAACCAAGCGAGACATTCACGTCAACAACTTTACCGCCGATATCGGGGAATACTTCGATTGAGCTTACAGCCTCTACGTCGCCATTTGTACGGACGTAGTCATGCAGCGTCTGAACAGAAGCGGTCTGTGTTTTTACAGAAACAACAGAGCCTGTACCGCCGCGTCTGTTTCCGCCGGCAGCGCCGCCCTTGTTACCAGTCGCGACTGCAATTATGACATAAATAATTACGGCAGCAGTAAGTGCAAGTGCCGCAATAATAATCTGTTTCGACGTCGGTTTCTTTGCCATATTCAACTTCCTTATTAATTAACAAGATGCGATATTATTTTCCGAGCGTTCCAAACTGAACGCCAATTGTATTTTCAAGACTAAGCACAGTACTGATAAGCGAGTATGCGTCGCTCTTAAGACTTACCTTTGCTTCAAGAAGCGAGTCAGATGCATCCTGTAGACTGAGCAAATCTTTTGTACCGTGATTGTAAGCATCAAGTGTCATGTCATACTGTTTCTGCGCAAGATCAATATTTGCCTGCTGCGATTGAATTGTAGACTGCAGCTGCTGGATCTGGCGAAGATAACTCTGAGTGTTCACTTCAACTGTTGTTTTTTCATCAGCAAGCTGAAGCTCCAGGTCATTCACAGAATCTTTTGCTGTTGCAACTTTGTCTGCTGCAGTTGACCAAGGCAGAATGCCGTCAAGCGGAATTGAAACGGCGAGTGAAAGTGTACCGTTGTCTTTTGTGTCGCCTGTTGTTCCGTCTGTTGTCGTCTGCGTCGGTTGATACGTCCAGCTTCCCGTAAGAGTCGGACCGTATGCGCTGAATCTGCTTGCAAGAAGCGATGTCTTTGCAGCAGTAAGTTCTTTTTCAAGAAGCTTGATTGCCGGTGCGTTCGACTCAACGGAGTCAAGCGAAATGCTTCCAATTGAAAGCGCGTCATCAAGCGAGCCGGAAAGTTCTACAGTATCTGTCTGATTAATTCCGAGCAGCTGTTTAAAAGCTGACATATCATTCTGCATTGTAATCTGCGCTTTTTCCACAGTCGGAATCAAATTCTTATAAGTGACTTCTGTGCTTAATACATCGAGCTCACTTATTCGTCCCTGATTGTATTTTGCTTTGTTCTGTTCGTACTGCTGCTTTGCAGTTTCAAGATTGCGCTGCTGAAGTGCAAGGTTTTCCTTTTCATACAGAAGTCCGTAATATGAAGTGCGCACATTCATTTCGACAGTGCGGCATGTCTGCTCATAAGTAATTTTTCCTTCTTCATACGAAAGCTGAGCAGATCTGATCGATGTAAACAAAGACGGCGAAAAAGACAGACCGACTTTAGCCTGTAAATAGGTAGAATAGTCATAAGATGAATTGTCATTTGGTTTTGTAAGACCGCCGCTCACGCTCGCCGTCGGACTCATGCTGTTCCATGAATGATTTTCCGCCCGCTTTGATGCGTCAAGCGTAATTCCACCACGTTTAATAGAAACATTGTTCTGAACAGCAAGTTTGACTGAATCGCTCACAGACAATGTCTGCACCGCAGCAGATGAAGTCGCAGTGACAGATGCAGCTGAAGCAGAATCTGCAACTGCACCTGTCGACACAGTCTGAGCAGAAACGCCGGAAATGGCAAGCGCTCCAATTATAAAAAAAGATGATATATACACATTCGGTTTCATATTCATGATTCCTTCTTCGCAAATTTATTCTACATTTAAGACTATACTCTCACATACAGAACTTTTCAAAAACTTTCTGTTATTCCGGACAAAAACAATCATAACTTTCTGTTATCAGCCATGTGTATAAGCCTCATGAGCGCGTTTATTGTGCTAACACTTTTTTTCGGCTATAGTTAGGTGATGGAGGTACCGAAATGGGAATCGACATTACGACAAATTCCGAAGAAACAGATCAAAACGTTCTGCTTGCCGATTTTTTTAAAACATTTCCCTCCTATACGCCTGATGAGCAAAAAAAGATAACAGACGCATGGAACTTTCTGTGCTCAAAAACAGCTTCTCTCAAGCGCGGGTGCGGCAAACCGTACTATCTCCACCCGATGCGCGTCGCTTCTATTCTTGCTGAAAGCAAAATGGACGCCGACTGCATAATCGCCGGTATGCTTCACAATATTTTTTCTATTGAAGGAGTCACTCCGGAAGAAATAACAGCGCAGTTCGGACCGACTGTTACTAAAATCGTCAGCGACACTTCCAGAATCACGAGTCTCAAAATCAATAGCAAGACAATGCAGCAGGCAGACTCAATCCGCAAAATGCTGTTCGCAATGGTCGACGATGTCCGGGTCATTCTCGTAAAACTTGCCGACAGGCTCGACCGCATGCGCAATTTAAAAAGCATTGATGAAAAGGCACAGCGCGCGATTGCAGCGGAAGTAATCGACATCTGGGCGCCGCTCGCTGACCGTCTCGGTATGTCTTCAGTTAAAACTGAGATGGAAGACCTGAGCCTCAAGTATTCAAACCCGGACGTATTCCAGCAAATCAAAGCAATCGTTGCGCAGAAAAAAAGCGAGCGCGCGGAATATTTGGAAAAAGCAGTGAGTGCAATTTACAAGGCTGCAGAAAAAGCAGGCATCAAAGTTTCAATCACGAGCCGCGCAAAACATTTCTATTCAATCTATCAGAAAATGCGCAAGCGCAACAAAGGCGCAGACGAATTGTATGACCTGCTCGCACTCCGCATCATCTGCTCGACAGTCCCTGAATGCTATACGCTTATCGGCATCGTCCACAGTTTGTGGAAACCGATGGACGGACGGTTTAAAGACTACATTGCAATGCCAAAGGCCAACGGCTACCAGAGTCTCCACACAACAGTTATCTGTGAAGGAAAGCCGCTTGAAGTTCAAATCAGAACGACAGACATGCACAATGTTGCAGAACACGGTGTCGCATCACACTGGCTCTATAAAAAAGGGACAAACCACGACACTGTCGATGTTAATAATTTAGGAATCTTTAACCAGCTGCGCGAACTGCGCACAGAGCACGTGAACGACGAAGCATTCTTCAACGAGCTTAAAGGCGATTTGCTCGGCGATGAAATTTTTGTCTTCACACCGAAAGGCGACGTTGTGCAGCTGCCGGCGGGAAGCACTGCAATCGATTTTGCATATCATGTTCATTCTGCAATCGGTGAAAAAATTGTAGGCGCAAAAGCTGACGGCAAAATCATTCCGCTTTCTACTCCGCTCGCAAACACGCAGATTATCGAGATCATGACAAATCCGCAGGCGCATCCGACGCAAAACCAGATGAACATGGTGCGCACTGCAAAAGCGAAACAGAAGATTCATGCATGGCTCTCGCTGAACGATCCAACTTTTATAGATCATGAAGCAGCTGCAAAGAAAGAAGCAGAAAACGAAGCGAATGCAATTTACTCAAAGTCGCTTCAGACTCACAAACACACAAGACCAAAGAGCGGACCTGCATCAGATAAGGATGAATCGCATTATACCGGAAAAATCCGCATCGGCGACACGACAAACTTTCTTGTTAATATTGCGCACTGCTGCAACCCGAAGCCAGGTGATCCGATTATCGGTTATGTAAGCAAAGGCCGCGGCATCATCGTGCACAGAGCAGACTGCCTCACCTGCCAGCGCATTCCCGACATCGAAAAGCGTACTGTCGATGTAAGCTGGGACATGACAAAACCTGAAAGCAAATAGTTCTGCAATCAATTAAAAAGAAAGTATACTCGAAGAAACTGCACCCGTTTTTTCATTCACAGTGAAGAAGCAGAACTCGCGGCTGTACAAATACGAAGCAGTAACGCGCTCCTGAAATTTTCCAAAGTCATACGTCTCATCAATATGAGTATGGCCTTCAAACACCTGCTTAACATTATTATCCGCAAATGCAGTAATGAGACGATCGCGCACGAGTGTGTCCTGAATGCAGAAAATAAAATTGCCGCCGCAGTAAACAGGGTAATGAGTGAATACAATTTTCGGTGCGGAATCATCATCAACGCTGCTTTCAAAATCAGACAGCTGCTTGCTTCCTGTTGTTCCGTTCGCTGTGTCAAGAAAGTAAAATGCAAATCCCTTTGTTGACGAATCACCCTTTACATTGAAGCGGTAATATGACGTGTACGGGTACACTTGTTTTTTCCAATTCTCCCATCCGTCATTGTAGAGATCATGATTGCCCAATACTGTGTACACGTGAAATGAATAAGAGCTGTTTGTTCCGCTCGTTCCCGTAGACCACTTTGAGTTTCCGATTGACTGAATCTGTTCAATAAAGGAATTATACGAAGTATACTCGCCGCTCGATCCCGTATCGCCGCTGTCTCCAAGACAGACAACAAAACGCGGCCACAGTGTCGTATCAGTTGAATCAAACAGTGCGGAGAATTTTGAAATGAACTCATCATCATGGCGTGTTTCAGAAGCGCCAAAGTGCACATCAGTTATCACGACACCGCTGTAAACAGGAAAACTCGTATCAGAAGAATTAGCAGCAGGAGAAGGAGGCGCACCCAGATACGGAACATTTGCGTTATCTGAATATGTCGTAATAGAAGAAGAGCGCGTGTCAGCATCATCTTCATTCCAAAGCAGCGCAGGAAAACCAAACTGGCACGATGTTAAAATTAATAAGATTATAACTGAGATTACAACTGAGTATTTTTTCAAAACGTGTACCTCAGAGTGCCGCGCACGGCAAGATAATCTATATTCGTCGCTGTTGTGAACATATCAGAAAAGCGGACTTCCGCTTCGCCTGCAATTCTCAGATTTTTTTTCGATGTGTATCCAAGTCCCATTGTAAAAGAAGGAGAACAGAACAACGGATACCGGAACGAATCATACGTCGCGCCTGTGGCATACATTTCAAATCCTGATTTCCACATTTTGTCGAGGCTCAAATACAATCCCATGCTGTGGTCGTTGTAATAAGGAACATATTCCTGAACTGCAAAAACAGTTGAAATCTTTTCCATATATAATGTATTCAGGTACAGCATAAAATTATTTTTTGTCTTCAATGAAAGCGCAAGCCCGCCAAGAATGTCGTGCTCATTGCTGATATTTGTGTAGTACATGTAGTGATAGCGTGCTTCAAATCCAAACTTAATAATTCCCTGATGAGGACGGAACACAAACGGCCACCACGTAACACCTGTCATTAAATCAAAAATGTCGTTTGTTCCCTGAAGTCCGCCATAAATGCCAAACTTTGTCTGATCATACGTATACATACCGGCAATCGGAGTTGTTCCTTGCTCCACGCCTTTAGAAAAAGCACTGCCGACAGAAAACGTAATTGTCTGGACAGGCTTAACGTCTTCTTTTACCGTTTTTGCGCAGAGTGCGTACACGCATGAGAAAGAAATGATTGCACATAAAAGTAATTTTTGCAGGAACGTCATGATGATTATCTAATAGTATAACACACGACTTTTAAAAAAGATTCACATGAAAAAGAAAATCGAGAGAAAAGCGTAAAAAGTTTGTTTTTTTATGCAGACTGCCATTTAAATGGTAACCCGGACTGCAATTCGGACTACCGGCCGTTGTCTCTGATTACGCCAGGTATGTAGCCGGGATCTTTGATGCGGACAAGAGTTCCTTCCGATACAGAAAGATGCGTGTAGAGTACGCAGTCGTGATCAGAATTCACCCACGGACGAACCGCTCCGTTTCCGCCGTCCGCAAACACATAGTCTTCTGCTGACGCGCGCACGAGCGGAATATCAGGGCTGATTAATTCGAGCGGAGTGTTTGCATCTGTTTTATTGAGCGCATTGTAATGGAACAGTTTCCATCCGTCGCGCCGCTCAACAGCAGCAAGTTTTTTTTCAGGATGCTCGGCATAGTCCTTTTCGCGCGCTTCGCGTGCCGCGGGATGAAGAGCAGCCAATTCTGCAGTGCGGTCATCAATCATTTTTTTGCCGGCAGCAAAGAATGCATCAGTCTCTTCTTTTGTAAATTCCGCGCCGATTGTAGCAGCGAGAAGATACGGGCTGTCTGATGCGCCGATTGTCGTCTTGTCTGCGTCTGCGCGGTTGTAATAAAAGCCTGTTGTGCTTTCGCGGTGCGCAACATCTTCAAGCGACGCGATAAACGGCGCTGCTTCCTGGGAAGAAATTTTCCCGCCGAGAGCATCGAGCGCTTTGCGGTATGCGCGCGTAACGAGAGCCACATAATACACGCTCTTCATGCGCCCTTCAATTTTAATTGCGTCGACACCTGCTTTTTCCATATCGGCAAGATGATCAATCATGCACAAATCCTTGCTCGAAAGAACTGCGGTAAAATTGTCGCCTTCAAAAACAGGGAAATACTCGTTCGGTCTTTTGTGCTCGCGAAGAACAAGCGCGCCGCTCTGTGCAAGGGATGCGGCATCAATGTTGTTCGGGCGGACGTCCGACGCTGCTAAACGCGACTCGTCTGCGAGCACATCATAATCCCAGCGGCATGTGTGCGAGCAGAATCCGCTCTGCGCGCTGCGTCCCGTAAGATACGCGCTCATAAGACAGCGGCCGCTGTAGGCAATGCACATTGCGCCATGGCAGAACGCTTCTATTTCCATTTCAGGAACAGCATCTTTTATCTCGCGGATTTCTGAAAGCGAAACTTCGCGCCCAAGCACAACGCGTTTGAATCCGAGAGAATGATACATCTTCATCGCTTCGCGGTTCATGCAGCTCGCCTGCGTGCTCAAATGAAGCGCAGCGTTCGGAAAATTTTTCTGGACAATCGGAACAATGCCGAGATCCTGAATAATGAACGAGTCAATCGGATACTGTTTGAAGTAGTCAATGTTTTTTAAGAACTGGTCGATGTCGCTGTTATGAAAACTGATGTTGAGCGCGCAGAATAATTTTTTCTGCGGATATTTTTTCTTAAGCTCAATCACCTTTTTGTATTCGTCTTCGTAAAAGTTATCAGCTTTTATTCTGAGCGAAAAACGCTTGAGTCCGATGTACGAAGCATCTGCGCCGTACGTGTATGCGTATGTGAGTTTTTCAATATTGCCTGCAGGTGCTACAAGTTCCATCATTATGCGTCAGCGTGGAGACTGTGCTCCAAAATTAATGTTCCATCGGAGATGACGATTCCTTTTCCGTTTATGCCGGCAACAGGTTTCGCCGCCAGACTGATATCATCTTCATTACCGATGCTTGCAATCAGCTCACCGATTTTTTCAACAGCACGGTGAGATTCCTCAAGGTACTCGTCAGCCATCTGGAACAGGTGCATCATGTCCGGCCACACATCAAGCGTGCACGGAACGTTTGCTTTTTCGAGCAGAGCTTTAAATCGCTGCGCATCGGGAAGAAGAACTTCCTTCGCACCCATCTGAATAAACACCGGCGGGAATTCAGCGAAATCTTCCGAAGGCGCTTTCAGCGGAGACACAAGCGGATTCGAACAATTTTCCGGATACGTATACAGTTCAACGCTATGGCGGAGCGCTTCTCCGCTGATAATGTCGTCAGAAACTTTATGTCCGGAAATCACCGGTGAGTCCTGTGAAAGATCGAGCCACGGACTGAGAAGAATAAGCTGTTTGACCGATGCGCGGAATTTTCCGCGAAGACTGAGCATAAGCGCTACAGCAAGAGATGCGCCGGAACCGTCTGCGGCGACAATTATTTCAGGAAGAGGCTCTTTTTCAGAATGAGAGTCGCGGTCAAGGGAACGCGCAACTTCTTCCTCGGTATACAATGCGCGGAATGTCGTCTGGATATCCTCTAGCGCAGACGGAAATGCATGTGCTGGAGGAAGGCGCAGCTCAGGGACAACAGCGCGGCACGAAGCAGCATTTGCAAGTGTCGCTACAAACGGACGCCATGATGCGCGAGAGCCGCCGGCGAAGGAACCGCCGTGAACATAGAGCATAATACGCCGGGAAGCATACAAATCAGGAATGAGCTGATCACAGACAACTCCGCCGTAATCATGCTCAACGCTTTCAACATGATTCGGAATAAAAACAGACGAATATGCATCCTCGATTTTTGCACGGAATGTGTCGACGTCTGATTTTGGACTAAACACGAGCAGACGAAGTTTTTTAATGGCCGCCTGACGGTCGCGGAAAGAATTCATACACCGAGTATAGCAAAACTGAGCATAAAAGACTATACTGCGCGTATGCCGATAAAAGTTCAGTCTGATCTCCCCGCACGTTCAATACTCGAAAAAGAAAACATATTTGTAATGACGGAAACAAGGGCGGCGACACAGGACATCCGCCCGCTAAAAATCGCCATCGTCAACCTGATGCCTACAAAAGAAGCAACAGAAACACAGCTTCTGCGCCTGCTCGGAAACACACCGCTCCAGATCGACATTTCTCTCGTCCGCATGGAAAATCATATTTCTACGCATACCGGCGAAGAACACCTGGAAAAATTCTACATACCGTCAGGCGAAGTTTTTAATCACAAATACGACGGCATGATAATCACCGGCGCGCCCGTCGAGCAAATCCCTTACGAAGAAGTTGACTATTGGGACGACCTCTGCCGAATCATGGACTACGCAAGAGAAAACGTATTCAGCACGCTGTACATATGCTGGGGTTCGCAGGCAGGACTGTATCACCGCTACGGAATCGGCAAACAGCAGCTCGATAAAAAAATGTTCGGCATTTTTCCGAATTACAGAACGACAAAAGACGACCCGCTTCTCCGCGGATTCGACGACGTATTCCCTGTTCCAGCATCCCGCCACACAACAGTGCGCTCAGACGACATCCGCAAAACAAAAGGACTTACACTTCTTGCAGAGTCAGCAGCGCACGATCCCACGCTGATAAAGTCAGACGACAACAGAGAAATTTACATGTCCGGTCATCTTGAGTACGATACAGAAACATTGGCAAATGAATACTGGCGCGATAAAAACAAAGGACTTCCGATTGAACCGCCGGTTAATTATTTTAAAGATAACAATCCGAATGAACCGCCTGTAAACTCATGGCGCGCAACCGCACATCTGTTCTATTCAAACTGGCTCAACTACTACGTCTATCAGGAGACGCCGTTCAGCTTCGCGTAATTATTGCGCATTATTAATTTCTGACACATGCATCCATGTAAGTTCATGTTTATTATAGTTAAGATGAACGACACGGCTGTTCGGAATCGACGCAAATTTTTCTACAAGCGGCCAGTCAACTTCACCCTGCATCTTTATTGTGCAGATCATATTCTTAACAAGATGCGAATCGAGCCAGCTTGTAACCCATTCAAGCAAACGTTCCGGATAGCAAATCACATCGCTGAATACCCATTCACAATTTCCGATTTCTTCCGGCTTAAGCGTGAACGCATCATGCGCCACAAATTTTACATGAGGATCTTTCATCAGCGAAGGAGCAAGCTCCGCGCGGTCAACAGCATACACATCAGCTCCAAGCTTGCGGAGCACCCATGTCCAGCCGCCTGGACATGCGCCCGCTTCAAAACAGTAGTCGCCTTCTTTGGGATACGGCACTCCGAGAAGATGATGCGCGAGCGTAAGGCTTTCCTGAATTTTTAAATACGCGCGGCTCGGCGGATTAACATGATCTTCCTCAAACTCGATTGTGCCTGCAGGAATGTCGCTCGTTGTCTGAGCAGAAGCAATAAGCGTCTTGTCATCAATCAAAGTAAAAAGCCCCATCGGACTGTGCGGAATCTCTGCGGGAAATTCACGCGTCTTTAATCTGATATACGGAAGTTTTTCCTGAATAAGAGATGCACGACGGAAAAGCTGAAACTGATACGGCGCCCAGTTGCGCTGAATATTTTTAAGTTCAGATGCAGCCTCTCCTATTGAATCGAAGTGAAGCAAAAAAGGTTTGAGCATTGCAGTCCGCGCCCAGTACGGAACAACAGGCAAATTATTAATTTGAGAATCAGCCGGAGTAAAATCCGGACAATACAAAAGGTCACCGAACCATTGCGCACGTCCGGGTGTAAAAACAACAGAAGGATTAGCAGAAACTTTTTTGTCCTGCTGAGATTTTCCTGTGCTGAATGACGTGCCGTTTACCGTAGGCGCAGGAATCACCGAGCCGTAGTTAAAACGCCCCGCGAGTTCCGACTGAAGAAGATTTGCCATATCCGGAAATGCAAGAAAAGCTGTTCCGGGAAGCTGTTCAACTGTTACTGACATTGATGTGTGATTAATCCTATGTATAAAAATCAGAGAGAATCGATCATGCTGTCGCTCGAAGTAAAATCATCACTTTCTTCATGCAGCTTTTCGATATACGACGCAAGTTTTGCAGAATCGGGCGAGCGAAGGACTAGAAAACCAATTTCTGTCGTGCTGCCGATATCGCGAACCCACTGCGGATGACACAAAAGAACGATAGGATCAAGGACATTGCGAGACGGGCGGACATGGAGTTCATAGTCGTTGTCCATATTAACGGCCACAGATGTATCAAAATGAATTTTGCAGCCCTGAAGGCTAATGTCATCAAGGACACCGGGAATGGCACAAAGGTCAGCGCAGTCAACACGCCCGATATCTGTGTAACGTACGTTCTTTCTACAATCAGCACGCATGTTTCCGAGTATGAACGAATGCCCGCGAAACGTCAATAATCTCCAACTATTGACATTCGCGGTAATTTATCAGTTCTTTACGCACATAACTTTGCGGGTCTCATCGATGTCGGCCGCAACAACACGGACAAAGTACAAACCGCGCGCTACTTCATTTCCGGCATTGTTCGTTCCATCCCAGCGGTAGTAATGCAAGCCTTTTGAAACTCTGTTGTGCTCAAGGCGCTTGATGATATTGCCGTCGAGCGTCATCACATACACATTCAGATTTCCATCAGAAGGCATATCGACTTCAACAACAGTCTGTTCTTTTACGCTGACGTTGATGACATTGTTAAGAATCGTCACCCCGCCGCGCTGACTCTGCGCGCGCTGAAGTCTGAATGACCAGAGATCGAGATTCCAGATGTTATTCGTATTCAGGCGAAGCGCATACAGCGGATAATCAGTTCCTGTTAACGATGCGCCGTCATCTGCAAACGTCGGCGTATGCTTGATTGTAATCGGACTGCCCGAAGAATCGGTAAGACCAAACAAGAATGAAATCTGATCGCCAGCTTTCCATGACGCAGCAGATGCATCACTTGCAGGTATTGTGAATGAGTCAGCATAGACAGCATCGCTCACTGCAGTTCCTGTTTCTGTAACAAAGCTTGACGCATTATTAGCAGGAGCGAGGGCTGAGAATACCGGTGTTGAAGAGCTGACTGCAACTGCAGGCAGCCAGATACGCCAGTCAAACCCAGTGTCTCCATTGTATTTCGTTGAAACAGAATTTGTATCAGGCGAGTTGTCGAGATAGAGCACAACACCGTAGGGGAATGTTACGGTGCTTGCAGAAGTTGAGGAAGAAGCTGTTGCTTCTGCATCTGATGTTCCGTCATCAAGCTTTGCATACATAAAGATGTCATGGCCAGAAAGAAGCGTTCCGTAATTATGCTGGTCAGCATCCCAGTTGTGCACTGCCCACTCGCCGTCTCTGTACAATCCGGAAGTAATATCCGTATCATCGTCAGTCTTTCGGTTATCGTACGCATATTGTACATTTACAGCGTTCACCGCAAAGTCGCTGAATGCATGAGCATTGTAGAGCGTCATGTAGTTTCCAACAACATCCTGTATGTAAGAAACGTGGGATTCAGTTACGCCAGTAAGCGGATCCATGCCAGTCCCAATATTCTTTACACGCAGATAAAGATTCGCAACGTCATCAAGCGTCACGTTCTGATTAAGGGTGAGAATGAGACAAGTTAGCTTACCGCTTGGGCACGTCACTGTCGTAATATCGGCAGCAGTTGATTCATCTATTGCGAGTCCGTCAGAAGGAGCTGATCCGCCTGATGTAACAAGTTCCAGACTCTGGGGAATAGATTCAAGTGCATTCTTTGTTGATGATGTTCCGCTGTTATCCCAATAAGTGAATGTACCGGTATTAATAATTTTTGAGAACAGCACATAGAGCTTTTTATTGCCAACGTCAGCATCATTGCTGCCATTCTTTACCGCAGACAACGGTGCAAGTGTCAGCGTGAACTCAGGCGGAGTACGGTCAATTGATGTAATAGTCGCAGACTGCAGCCTGTTTCCAGCGAGGTCTGTAATATAACAGCTGCTATTGTCATAGGAAATTTTGAACGTTGTTTTGAGCTGCATGGTCGTATCAGAAAGATAGACTGCGAAATAACATGAATCAGTTGTTCCGGTTTTATTCGGTGTTCCCGAAGAAGCAAGGAACACTGCGCTCTTTGCGCCAGCAGTAATATCGGCAGATGTTTTGAATGACACCGTCGGTGTTCCGCTCGTGTCTGTTGTGTAAAGGAATGCAGAAGATGCATTGTACACAGAGCAGAATCTTATACCACCTGATGTAACAGACACAGAAGATGTAATCGGACGAGAGCCGCCGGTAATATCAGCAGCCGCGCTTGCAATATTCGTATTTGAATCAGTTGCACTCCATCCTGCGCCGGAGAACCACGTGTATGCGTCTGTTGAAGTGTCGTATGCAGGTGTATTGTCAAAAAGATGGAATTCGATACGGTCAAGCGTTGTGCTGCCTGTCGTTGTTGTGCCGATTGTTTCATACTGTGAAGGACTTTTCATGTCTGCCCATGAATCACTCAAAGCAGAACGATACGGTGCAAAACACGGTGCTGTCACATCCCACTCTCCATAGCATGTATCATCCGAAGAAGAAATATAATTATTAATTTCTGGTTTCGTCAGTATATGATTCGTTGTTGCTGATGCAGATGCATAGTCATCAAGCGCAATCTTATTGTCTGACAAATCCGTGATGTACGTATTTGCAAGCGACGTTACTTTTCCAGACGGAGTAACTGCGCTATCGACATAGCCAATCCAGTTGCGGTATTCAGATCCATTCGATGTAATTGTTCCGTTGACATAACCTGCAGCAGAAAGACGAATACGGTTAGTCTGTACAGAAGGAGTACCGTCAGCAGCAACTGCAAAATGACGGTACAAAGCATGGACAGTTGTGTCCGTTGAGCCAGAAGTACCCGCAGTGATTGAACCGGAAGCTATATCAGCAAAACCGACAGCTTCAAGTGTGCTGCTGTTCGAAGAAAGCGTGCTGCTGCTTGCAACAAGAGCACCGCCATGACTTGATGAAGAATCAAAAGAAGTCTGCGAGCGCAGATTCAGCTCATCTGAATATGACGTTGTATCCGCCGACACAGCGGGTATATCGCCGATATCAACAGGTTCAGAATACTGGAATTCGATAAAGTTATGAGAATCATAATAATACTGGGAATCCGCTGTGCTTGCGTATGTCGTATGAAGTTCCTGACCCGTATAGGCAGCGATAAGAACAGGAGAACATTCATCTGTTGCAGATGCATATGTATTTGACGAAGATTGTGCAGTTCCGCTTTCAGTTCCTGTTCCATAATTGCGGCACATTGAGTGTCCGTCGGAAGCATACACGTTTCCTTCGAGGAAAGAAAGATTCGGAATAACTGTACTGTGATTTCCACTGCGGTTCGTACAATCTGCAGCTGCAGTCGCGGTAGACGTGTATGCTGCACTGCCAGTCGCATCAGTATTCCATGTTGTTGCCGCAGAACTATTTGTTCCGCTTGTTGTTGTCGTGCGGAGATAAATAACAGTGGGTGCATCACCCAGAGCAGTCGTACAATCAGCATTTGCATACGCATATGCAAATTTCTTTGCAGTGTTCGTATTGTCGTACCACATACCGCCATTTGCAACAGCAGAATACGAATAATTAATAATATTGTTAATTTCGCCGTTGCTGTTTTCAAGCGGAATATTAAAAGTCACTTCAAGAACATCATCATACACAGTCTCTGCAGAAACAATCTGCGGGAAGTAGAACTGCCAGTTCGTATTGCCAGTACCGTTTGTAACTTTCTGAGCGACAACATCAGTTCCAACAGTAGTACCGTCATATGCATAGCTTCCCGCTGCGACATAGGCACTGCCGCTTGAAGAATAACAAGAAGCAGGAACATTCTTTACAGTCATATTAAATGCAACTGCATATGGAGTACCCCATTGTGAAGCAGTAACAGCAGAGCCGTTATTAAACGTTGGTTTACTGGAACTATTCGCTGGAAGTTTCAACGATATAGCTGAAACACTCATTGCAGCGCCATTGTTATAAAAATTAGCACCAACTGTAATAGTACCAGAACTTGACGAGTCGAACACAGACGTTGGTGTTGTACTGAACGCACCGTCAGAATACGTACCGCCGGCAGGATAATAATTTATGCTGTCTGTTCCATAATAAGCAAACCGGGTATCTGAATCTGTATAGCGAGGATCATCCGCACTATAACCGCTTCCCCAGACAACAAAATCTTTGCTTGTCGCAACTGTTCCGCTGCTAAGAAGAAGTGTCCCTCTGTAGAAATAGAAATTCTGACACGAAAGAGAACAGCCAAGCGTAAGAGTTGCCCCTTCTCCGTCAAGGAAAATATTTGTCGACCCTGTTGTACAGGTAATTCCGCCTGTTACATTCCATGCTGCGTCGCTCGTTCCGTTAAAAAGGACGCCGCCTGTCGCAGAAGTAAGCGTAAGCGCAGGAGTACCGCTTATTCCGCTTGTAAAAATAATTCTGTCTGATGCAGCTGTCCCTTCGGCTGCAAGAGAGACAGCATTCGAGCCAAGTGTTACTGCGCCAGTATATGTCTGGGCGTCAACAGTAGTAATCTTTCCAGTATTAATAAGTGAAGTTCCTGCAACAGTAAGCGTTGAAAGTGATGAAACATTACCAACATAATCAGTGTCGCTATCGCCGAATGTTGTTACACCGCTTGTAGAAATTATTAATGCGTAATTATTTCCGCTCGTACTGTCGACAGTTCCGTCGAACGTGACAGCATTTGTACCCGCAGTACTGCTGGTTGCAAGCGTCAATCCTGAGACAGCACCGTTCTGCACAGCCCCGCCGTATGTCTGAAGTCCTGTTGTTGTCACAGAAAGCGAATCTGTTGAACTGAACAGCACAATTCCTGCAGCAGATGATGATTCCTGCGTTGTGAGTGTAGAAAGAGAATTAGTTCCGCCTATATTGCCGCCGAATGTTGTAATGCCGTCTGCAGCAATAATGACCGCATAATTATTTCCGGAAGAGCTGTCTACCGTGCTTGCGAATGTAACTGCGTTTGTGCCTGATGAAGCAGTGCTTGTGAATGTAATACCGCTGCTATCCGCAACAGTCACTGCGCCTGTGTATGTCTGAAGTGATGACGTAGTAATCTTTCTAGTATTAATAAGTGAAGTTCCTGCAACAGTAAGCGTTGAAAGTGATGAAACATTACCAACATAATCAGTGTCGCTATCGCCGAATGTTGTTACACCGCTTGTAGAAATTGTTAATGCGTAATTATTTCCGCTCGTACTGTCGACAGTTCCGTCGAACGTGACAGCATTTGTACCCGCAGTACTGCTGGTTGCAAGCGTCAATCCTGAGACAGCACCGTTCTGCAC
>LAHS01000302.1_pt1 | contig 25852 bp, 30 predicted proteins | sample 329651 | NCBI WGS metagenome assembly LAHS01 (sample SAMN03275699, study PRJNA271635) | activated sludge metagenome | isolation source: sample C-1 Sludge from hydrolytic chamber (first chamber) of Anaerobic... | reverse complement strand
TAGCCGATGAAATGCCTGAAAACAACCAGCTTTACAGCGGTATGGCGGCTTCTATGAAGCATGTGAAAACCACGGAGGAATATAGTAAGGTCGTACCTTTAAGCGCCGTGAGAAGCAGCGGTGCCGGCGACTATGTTCTTGGAATCAAGAACGTGAATACCATATTGGGAGAGGAGGACGCCGCATACAGGATAAATATAGAGGTGCTGGACAGGGATGGAAGCAGGGCTGCAGTCAGCGGTCTGAGTGACGAAGCGGTAATAGTAAGCAGCAATAAACCCGTGGAAGAAGCGGACAGGGTGAGGGTTAAAACCAAATGAAAAAATACAAAAGGGAGCTTTTGGCAATGCTGCTTGTTTTGGCGGGATGCATGCTGTGGAGCGGCAGTGCCGGCAGGTACGCTGAATTGGACAGGGGATACAAAGGCGTAAGCCTCAGGTTTGAAACAACTCCTCTGACTATTGACGGTTTAGATGAAATACGCAGGCGTCAGAAAGATTTACGGACGGATTTTAAGCTGACCGCCTGGAGGCAGGATTACAACCTTGAGATAGAGGACCGGGACCTTGGAATATGTATTGAATCGGATGTTATATATATGTGGGGAGATGGGAAAGGCATGTGTGGTTATACAGGCTGTTCCATGTCATCGGATAAGGCATACGAGCTTTGGGGTTCGCGTGATGTCTTGGGGAAAACCGTTTATATAGACGGAATTTCATACACAATAGCTTGTGTAACGGATAGCATGACGGGGATAATTGCGGTGAAAGGGGATAATTACAGAAGAGACGAGAAATTTGTTTCTATGGACATGGAGCCGGAACTTGACGGTGACGAAGCAAGTGTGCTTATTGAAGAATTTATCCTTCAAAATTCGTACTCTGCGGATTCCTTAATCAATTATTCCGATGTGGTGTCCGTGACAGGTAATTTCGTCATATTCCCGGCTTTGACTATTTTTGCTTGCATGTGCGCAAGGCTGCTGACCGGATTTTATTATGCTAAAAAGCATAAAAAAGGATTTAGGGTTATTGCCTGTTATGTGTATGTGGCTTTTTTAGTTTTATGGGTGTGCATATGTTTTTTTGCCGGAAGCTTTTCTTTTGAAATACCCGGAAGCTTCATCCCTACAAAATGGTCGGATTTTGATTTCTGGTCAGGGCTTGCCGAAAGGTACAGGAATGATTTGAGCGGGCTCAGGCTGGCGAGGGACTATGTCCCTGATGTTTATCTCACAAAGTCTTTTATTTATATTTTTGCCGGAGGATTGTTGAGTTCAGCCTGCTTTACGGCAGCTTTACGGCTTATGAGGAGCAAAAGCCTTAATATGCTTATGATTGTTGAAACGGCATCCGCATTTATAATGCTTTATGCAGCCGTGGCGTCGGGAGCCCGGTATGGAAAGTATGCCTGCATGTACTGGCTGATATTGCCTATATATTTTGCATTTGATTTTTTTATAAACAATTTCAAGAAATTTAACATGTGTGAAGGGACATAATTATGGCATCGGTACGATTAGAGAATATAACAAAGAAATATTCAAAAGATATTACAGCTCTCAAAAATATAAATCTGAATATAGATGACGGTGAGTTTGTTGTTTTAGTGGGGCCATCCGGATGCGGTAAATCCACGGCTCTCAGGATAATAGCGGGATTGGAGGATATTACCGAGGGCAATTTATTTATAGGAGGTCAATCTGCCGGAAATATCAGACCCAAGGATCGGAATATCGCCATGGTATTTCAAAATTATGCCCTTTACCCCCACCTTACGGTGTTTGATAATATGTCCTTCGGGCTGAAAATGCGAAGAGTGAGCAAATCTGAAATTAATGAAAAAATAATGAGTGCCGCAAAAATGCTCCATATAGAGGAGCTGCTGAAGAGAAAGCCGGGAGAGCTGTCCGGCGGTCAAAAGCAAAGAGTGGCTTTAGGCAGGGCAATTGTACGAGAACCCCGGGTATTTCTCTTGGATGAGCCCCTGTCCAATTTGGATGCGGAGCTTAGAGCTAAGATGCGTATAGAAATAATAAAGCTCCATAAAAAATTAGGAACTACCTTTGTTTATGTGACTCACGACCAGACCGAGGCAATGACAATGGCCGACAGGGTAGTGGTAATAAAGGACGGAATAATACAGCAGACAGATACTCCCAAAGGTATTTATGAAAATCCCGCCAATATTTTTACAGCGGGTTTTATCGGTTCGCCGCGCATGAATTTTATAGAAAATATAGTTGACGACCGCGGAGAAAACATATTGATTAAAGCAAGAAATTTTAACAAAAAAATCCCGGAGAAATATGCTGGAAAAAAACTTATAGCAGGAATAAGACCGGAGGATATAAGGTATGATACCGGAAAAGATGGTGACGGAATTGACGCGGTGCATGAAATAACCGAGGTATTAGGATACGAGGCGCATGTTCATTTCGACTGCTTCGGAGAAAAAATAACGGCAAGATCTGCGCTGAAAGAAAAATTGACCGAGGGTCAGAAGGTCAAGCTTTATTTTGATTTGGCAAAAATACATCTGTTTGATGCGGAGAGCAAAAGAAATATTATGTTATTGTGACATCAATACGTTCATTTATGGATGGGGTATGAACCTGAACATAATAAAAACAAAGACCGGTTATTTACAAGGCCCCGGTCTTTCTAAAACTTGTTTTATCGTTTGTTGCTACAGCCTAAAACATCTTTCATTTTGTGTGCAACCATATCTTTTATTGCGACTCTTCCGGGTCCTAAATATTTTCTTGGGTCAAATTCAGAAGGATGTTCAACAAAATATTGTCGGATACATGCAGTAAGAGCAAGTCTTAAATCCGTATCAATATTTATTTTGCATACACCCATTTGAGAAGCGCGTCTCAGCATTTCTTCCGGGACTCCGGCAGCTCCCGGTATTTGCCCACCGTATTTGTTGCACAGGTCTACAAATTCCTTTGGAACAGAGGATGAACCATGCAAAACTAACGGGAAATCAGGAAGAAGCTTTGATATGGTTTCTAATCTTTCAAAGTCTAAACTGGGATCTCCCTTGAATTTATAAGCACCGTGACTTGTACCTATTGCAATTGCCAATGAGTCAACACCTGTTCTCCTGACGAATTCCAAAGCCTGATCGGGGTCTGTATATGTAGCATCCTTGGTATTTACTTTTACCGCATCCTCTACACCCGCCAATTTACCAAGCTCGGCTTCAACAACAACTCCCTTGCCGTGAGCATATTCAACAACCTTTTTTGTAAGAGCGATATTTTCTTCGAAAGGATATTTAGAGCCGTCAATCATAACCGATGTAAATCCATCATCAACACACTGCTTGCAAATTTCAAAATCTTCACCATGATCCAAGTGAAGGCAGATATCTAATCCTGTGTCCTCAATTGCTGCTTCCACAAGCTTCCTTAAATAAATAGGATTTGCATACTTTCTCGCCCCCGCTGAAACCTGAAGTATAAGCGGTGCATTTTCCTGTTTTGCCGCATCAACGATTCCCTGTATAATTTCCATGTTGTTAACATTGAAGGCACCTACAGCATATTTGCCTTCGTATGCTTTTTTGAACATTTCTTTAGATGTTACTAAGGACATTTCATCCCCTCCTATGTGTTATACTAGTAAATCAATTATACAACATATTAGCTCAAAAAACACCTATTATTTTAGATAAATTTTACTGAACTTAAAATTAATCTCCCAAATAATTCGGATTAAAGAAATTTAAAGCAATTTAAAGCAAAATGAAGGAAAATTAAGAAAAAACTACTAATCAATACGTTTACAGCTGAAAATCAAAATAAATAGAGCTTGAAATCACAAAGCTAAATGAGTAATATAAAGATTAAGTGTTAGCACTCTATGAGGTTGAGTGCTAACAACAAATCGGATATTATATCATTAGATAAATAGGAGGAATGGATTATGACAGTAAAACCATTAGGCGAAAGAATAGTAATTAAAATGACTGAAGCTGAAGAAAAAACTAAAAGCGGTATAGTATTACCGGGCTCTGCAAAGGAAAAACCACAGGTTGCGGAAGTTCTTGCAGTGGGTGCAGGCATAACAAACGATGAAAAGAAAAAAGACGAAATTAAAGTCGGTGATAAGGTTATTTACTCTAAATTTGCTGGAACCGAAGTAAAGATTGACGGCGAAGAATTAATTATAATTAAATTAGCTGATGTTTTAGCAGTTATTGAATAAAAAAGGAGAGGTAGATATTATGGCAAAAATTATTAAATTTGATGAAGATGCACGTCGCTCAATGGAAAGAGGCGTTAATGCTTTAGCAGATACTGTAAAAGTTACGTTAGGACCAAAGGGAAGAAATGTAGTTTTAAATAAATCATTCGGTTCACCGCAAATCACAAACGACGGTGTTACAATAGCAAGAGAAATTGAATTGTCTGACCCGTATGAAAACATGGGAGCACAATTGGTTAAAGAAGTTGCAACAAAGACTAACGATGTAGCCGGTGACGGAACTACTACGGCAACATTATTGGCACAGGCAATAATAAGAGAAGGACTTAAAAATGTTGCCGCAGGCGCTAACCCGATGATTCTTAGAAAAGGAATCCAAAAAGCAGTTGAAACAGCTGTAGATGAACTTAAAAACATAACAAAGAAAGTCGAAACATCGGAAGAAATTGCACAGATAGCATCTATTTCCGCAGGTGATGATGAAATAGGAAAATTAATATCACAAGCAATGGATGAAGTAGGCAAGGACGGTGTTATAACTGTTGAAGAATCCAAGACTATGGGAACAGAGTTAACCGTAGTTGAAGGTATGCAGTTTGACAGAGGATACTTATCGGCTTACATGGTAACCAATACTGAAAAAATGGAAGCTGTTTTAGAAAACCCATACATTTTAATTACAGATAAGAAAATAACAAATATTCAGGAAGTACTTCCTATTTTGGAGCAAATTGTTCAAACAGGCAGATCTCTGGTAATTATTGCAGAAGATGTGGAAGGCGAAGCATTGGCAACATTGGTAGTTAACAAGCTAAGAGGAACCTTCAACTGTGTTGCCGTAAAAGCACCGGGCTTTGGGGACAGAAGAAAAGAAATGTTAAGAGACATTGCAATTCTTACAGGCGGTCAGGTAATATCGGAAGAATTAGGCTTAGACCTGAAAGAAACAACCTTGGAAATGCTTGGTAATGCAGGAACCGTAAAAATAGACAAAGAAAATACCGTTATAGTAAACGGTGCCGGAAATAAAGAAGAAATCAATGAAAGAGCTAAACAAATCAAGGCTCAGTACGAAGAATCAACTTCGGAATTCGACAAAGAAAAATTACAGGAAAGACTTGCTAAATTAACAGGTGGAGTAGCGGTTATCAATGTTGGAGCAGCTACTGAAACAGAAATGAAAGAAAAGAAATTAAGAATAGAAGACGCTTTAAATGCTACAAGAGCTGCAGTTGAGGAAGGCTTGGTATCAGGCGGCGGTGTTGCCCTATTAGCTACAATAGGTGCAGTTTCCGGGATAGCGGAAGGATTGGAAGGAGACGCTAAGACAGGCGCTAAAATAATCGAGAAAGCATTGGAAGAACCGTTAAGACAAATTGCAATCAACGCAGGTCTTGAGGGCTCGGTAATAGCTGAGAAAGTTAAAAACAGCAACAAAGGCATAGGCTTTGACGCATTAAACGAAAAATATGTAAATATGATTGAAGCAGGTATCGTTGACCCGACTAAGGTTGTAAGATCGGCTCTTCAAAATGCAGCAAGCGTAGCTTCAATGTTATTGACAACAGAAGCGGCAGTGGCAGATGAGCCTAAAAAGGATGAACCTGCAATGCCACCAATGGGCGGCGGAATGGGTATGATGTAAAGAAAGCACTTGCGGGTGAGTATTTAAGCAATGTCCGCGTGAACAGCCATTAGAGAAATCTATTGGCTGTTTTTTGTATGCTCTAATCCTGTTTATATTTGATGAATTACCTGCTGATGATTGAACCATGCTTAAAGAAGTGACGGAAAATTTTAAATTTTCTCTAATTTTTTCATAAAATATGTCGATATGATATTAAAGTGTATATCATGAGGTGAATTTTGTGGATAAATTAAATGATTTTTTTGATGAATGTGTTGAAGATGAAGAGATCCAATACGATCAATATCTTACCTTTATAGTTGATAATCAGTTATACGGGATTCCTATTTCCGATGTGGTGCAAATATCGGGAATGCAGGAAATTACCGGTGTGCCTGAATTTCCGGAGTATGCCAAGGGTGTGATAAATTTAAGGGGAATTATTATTCCGATAGTTGACATTAGACTGCGTTTGAAAAAAGAGGAAATCCCGGATAATGGCAGAAAGTGCATAATCATAATAAAAACAGATGATTTACACTTAGGTTTTATTGTGGATTCTGTCAGCGATGTTACAAATATAAACAGTGACGATATATCCAATCCGAAAATCGGATCTGACCATGTTAATACATACATAACGGGTATGGCGAAATTAAACAATAAGATTGTACTGTTAATGGATCTTAGTAAAATAGTTAATGAAGAAGAATTAAGTTTAGTGAAAAGCTAAAATTCCATTAAGTTAAACTATAGTTTTGTAAAGGAAGGATACATCATGCATGAAGATATTGAAGTAATCAGAGACGAAGTTCCTTGGCTTATATTTAGGCTCAATGAAAAATTGTACACTGTAAACAGCAGAACAATAACGTCAATTGTAATTAAACCCGCTGAGAATACATATGTACCAAATGTTTCTAAATACATTGCAGGGCTTATTCATTTAAGAGGAAAAGTGGTTCCCTTAATTGATTTGAAGCTGTTGTTGAATATTAAGGCGTCAGGTGAAAAAACCGATGAAGCAAAGGAAGCCAAGGAAATGGTTATAGTGTTGGAAAAGGATAATTTGATTATGGGTTTTATAGTTGATGAAGTTTTATCCGTAGAAAATATTACCGCTTATGAAGAGACTGAGGAAATTAAAAAAATGTATGATAATGGCTATGTAACGGGAGTGGCAAAAGGACAAAAAAGTGACGATGTGCTTTTGGTTCTGGATGAGGAAAAAATAATGCTCAATGCATAAATTAACATTAATAAAAAGACTAAACTTCTTTATGTTTGTGCCGAAGAATATTTTGAAAATAAATGGCAGGGGTGATTGGTGATTTATGAAAATCCAAAATATAAACAATTATATGAATTATAAAAGCAATATTAATCCGATTAAAAAAGATGAAGTAGGCAAAGACAATAAATATGACGTAATAGAAATTAAAAACAAGAATGCAAGCGACAAGCAAAGCTTAAGCGTAAATTCTATTAAGAAAAACATTGTATCAAAGATTAACGAAGAGACAAATACCGATAAAATTAATAAAATTAAAGACAGTATAAATAATAAAACATACAGTATCGATGTGGATGAAATAGTAAGAAAATTATTAAAATAGGGGTTAGATTATGGATACCTTATATGAGTTATTAAAGGAAAATTCCGAATTGTACAAAATATTTTTAGATTTGGAATACAAAAAATATGATGCTGTAATTAAAAATGATATAAAAGCATTGGACGACATCGTATCAAAGGAACAAGCCTACTATCTTAAAATAAGAGGAATAGAACAAAAAAGAGAAAAGCTTATGGATTCATTGGGAATGACGGGCAAAACGCTGAAAGAAATAATTGATTCCACGGGAAACGATATACTTGAAGATCAATATGAAGAATTGAATAATACGATAACAGAATTAAAGAAAATAAACAGTCTTCTAAAAACCTTAATAAAAGTCAGACTTAACAGAATAGACAAAAAAATGATAAGTTTAGGTGAAAAAGAAAACACATATTACAACGGGAAAAACAATAGCATTCAAAAAAGCTTATTAATTTCACATAAGATATAAAAGGAGAAACCATGCTAAGACCAACCTTTTTAGGATATAAAACCGCCACCGGCGCAATAAAAGTAAATCAATATATGCTGGATATAGTCGGTCAAAATATGGCTAATGTAAATACGCAGGGCTATACCAGACAGCGGCTTGACATTAATTCCGTAGCATTCAGTGCAAGTAATATGAAGTTAGGCACAACAGGTGTAATTATAGGACAAGGCGTTGAAGCCAAAGGTGTAAGCCAGTTCAGAGATTCATTCTTAGATTTGAGATACAGGATGGAATCCTCCAAAGCGGGAAGCGAATATGTTCAATACGAGGCTTTAAAAGACCTGGAAAATATACTTGATGAAATACCCAAGGACGACTCTGAAGGAATGTATGGTCTTGACGCTCAATTTTCCGATTTGTTAAGACAGCTTCATTCTCTCAGACCCTCAGACCCCGTTTCGGAAGGTGTTGTCAGAACATCCGCTCAAATGCTTGCGCAAATGCTGAATAATTACTCTCAAGGATTAAAAACAATAGAAGAACAGCAATCGAGCTATTTAAAAGACGGTGCCATTGTTGACATTAATCTGATATCTGAAAACATCGCTAAATTAAACAAGCAAATAAGAGAGAGCAATATAAGCGGCAACCCCGCATTAGAGTTAAATGACGAAAGAAATGTGCTTATTGACGAGCTTTCTACCCACCTCGACATAGAGGTTGATGTAGAACCCCTCGATATCGGAGGAGGAAAAACCATTGATGAATTAGTTATCAGGTTAAGAGGCACAGATATTGAATTGGTTAATAGGAATTTCAGCAATACGGTTACAATATCGGGTGCTATAGATATCACTAAAATAAATATAACCCAGTTTGAAAAAGATGCAAGCGGTAATGTTATTTTGGATTCAGATGGAAAGCCGGAGTATGCTGCTGATGAAAATATTACCTCAACAATAACCGGCGGTCAAATAGACGGTTATCTAAAATTTCTTAATGGTAAAGGTGAATTTGCAACCAATGATGATACGAAAGAATATGATAAAGCGTTTGATATAAAAGGGGTTCAATATTATCAAAATATGTTAGATACATTGGCAAACAAATTTGCGGGCATAATGAATGATTTAAACAAAAAACCCACATTTAACGATGATGGAACCGTTACTTGGGATGATAGATTGCTGTTTGGAGCAAGAGACGGCGGTGAAATAACTGCCGGAAACATAAAAATTTCAGATGATTGGGCAAACGCGACTGATTCCTATATTACCAATACAATTATCAAGTCTGACGGTGACAGCTCCGGAGCAAAAGATAACATATTAAGAATAATAGACAGCTTTCAAAAATCAGAGGACTATACTACAAATGTAGATTTAGACGGAAACGGAACTGTAGAGGACGGCGAAAAAAGACCGTTATTTAAAGGAACATTTCAGGAGTTTTTTACTTATACATCTACAAAATTAAATCTTCAGGTTAAAAGTGCGGAAACATCCTATAAAACATATGCGGAAACACAGTTTCATATAGATTATGCAAGAAAAAGCATGTCAAGCGTTGACTTAAATGAAGAAGGAGTTAATTTATTGCAATACAGCAAATCTTACAATGCGGCTGCAAGACTGATGACAACCTTAGACGAAATGTTAGATACGCTGATTAACAGGATGGGAGTGTAGTATATGAGAATAACAACCGGTATGATGTCAAACAGATACATAAGAAACTTAAATAAATCATCAAATCAATTGAATTATTTATATGAGCGGGTATATACCGGCAGAAAATTTTTCAAAGGTTCAGAGGATCCGGTATCTGCCATAAAAGCATATAAGCTCAGAAGAGAATACAGGACAACCGAAATTTACGATACGAACATACGGGATGTGGAGTCGTTTTTAACGGAAGCCGAAACTAATTTGATGCAAATCAGCGATAACTTAGAGAATGTTTATACCTCCCACATAAAGGGCATAACCGGAACCGTGGGTCCTGAAGAAAGAGAAATTATTGCAAAGGAACTTGACAACCTGCAAAGCTCCGTATTGGCATCCTTAAATGCCAAGTTTGAAGACAAATATGTTTTCGGAGGAACCAGCAATCAGCTGCCATTTACATTGGAAAATGGCGAGTTGTATTTCAAGGGCTACAATGTGAATACGGGAGAAGATAAAGACGGCAATGTAGTTGATTTTGATAAATTGGCAAATGAATCAATAAACGTTGATTTGGGCTTGGGGATGACATTTGACGGCGACGAATTAAATAAGGATACGGTATTTGACATGTCCATGTCCGGTTTGAAATATATGGGCTTCGGAGAAACGGGCGGTATATCAAATAATCTGTATACTTTAATAGGAAATATAAAGGATGAATTGAGAAGCCCCAACTTTTCCATAGAAAATATAAAACCATACATAGATAGATTTGAACAGCAAAAGAAACAGGTATTGGTTAATGTAACCGATATTGGAGCCAAAGCTAATTATTTGGATTTTCTAAAGTCAAGAAATGAGGGAATGCAGGACAACTTAAATGAAAAGCTTGTTGACGTAGAAATGGCTGATCCTGCCGAAGCAATAATGGATTTTAAGATGCAGGAATATTACTATAATTCAGCGTTGGCGATGGGTAATAAACTTCTGCAGAACAGTTTTATAGATTTTATGAAATAGGAGTGTATATATGATAGCACCGCTTTTAGAAATAAAAACAATTCCGATGTCATTTGAATTTAAAATCAATAAAGCCAGCTATGAGATAGCTAATGTTAATGCATCGTTTGAAATGAAAAGAGACAAGGGCGGCCTGCAGATGAAAATGAGGCCTACCAAATTAAATATTGATACTGTCGAAGCGAGATATTCTGCCGGAATTAAAAGCGTAATGAGAGCAGTTGAAGATTATGCCAAAAAGGGTGTCCAGGCTGCATACGAGGCAACCGCAACCTATGCAAAAGAAGGCAATCTCATGTTAGATATTAACATCATGGATAATCCGATACCCGAAATAGCCATGAGAAAGATTATCAGTGAATTTAATTTTAATCTTGGATTCATACCTGAGACAGGACCTGATATTTCTTGGGATATAGGCGGAATTTCCATGAATTTTGAAATGGATAAGCTGAATTTTGACTGGAATATAGAAAGACCTCAAATTAATTTTATACCGGGCAGCATAGAATTTATCATAAAAGAATATCCGAGCGTAGAAATTAATTATATAGGTACCCCAATTTTTGTACCGCCAAGTGCGAATCCTAATTATAAGGAGATAGATACCCTTGTATAAAGAAAAGGTTATTAAAACAAGAGATTTTGGAGAAATCACAGTCAAGAAAGAAGATATAATAAGTTTTACCAGCGGTATATACGGGTTTGAGGATTACAAAAGATATATAATATTGAAGGATAATCCGGAGGATGATGTATTGTTTCTTCAATCACTTGATAATATGGAATTATCATTTGTGCTGATTGATCCCTATGCAATTTTTAATGATTACAATCCGATATTGACGGAAGAAGATTTATATGAATTAAATACAGCCAAAGAGGATGAACTAAAGTATTTGGCTATTACAATTATAAAAGAAGACGTGAGACAGTCTGTGGTTAATCTTAAAAGTCCTGTTGCAATTAATCCCAGGCTTAGAACAGCTAAGCAAGTTATACTTCAAAATTCATACCCGCTCAGATACAATATTTTGTCAACTGAGGAGGGCAATAAATGTTAGTAATAAAAAGAAAAGTATCAGAATCGATACTTATTGGCGATGATATTGAGATAATTATATCAGAAATCAGTCAGGACAAAGTAAAAATTGCAATCAATGCTCCCAAGGATATAAAAATTACAAGAAAAGAATTAGCGGAAACTTGTGAATTCAATATGCTTGCTTCCGAGAAAATAAACAAAATCAGCTTGGACGAGGTAAAAAGCAAATTAAATAGTTTTAAAAAATTCAAATAATTACATTTATGTAACAGTTTAACGTTGCAAGGTATAATTATTAGCTATTTGTGTGCAAAAAAATATGAAATTTACAGAACGTGGGTATTAATGCAATAGCCATGTTTTTTTTGTTGTGGTAATTACGGAGGTAAAGAAATGGGTTTATAGCTGACTATGTATAATTAAAGAAGAACACATAGAATAAAATCACATACATCAGTGTAAATATGCTTAGCAGAATTTGTCAAATTTCCTTGCATTTTCTTGCAAATTCAATTATAATACATTTATATCAAAAAATATAAAGTAAATATGAAAAAGGTAAAACTATTGAAAGATAGTGACACAAAACTATAGGGCCTAATGATTATACTAAGGCAGCCAGTTGCCATAAACTACATCCTGTATAAGTTTATATTAGTTTATATATAAGTTATTATATTTTATAAATTTATATATAAACATTTATATACAAGTATCAAAGAAGTATATAATTTATGGTTAATGTGTTTAACCATAAATTATATACTTTTTTATTTATTAACTATTTTATATTATCAATCCCCAGGAGGTTAAGATATGCCGAATGTAAATTTACAATTATTAAACAAAAGTTTAGACGGGCTCTGGCTCAGACAACAAACAACCATGGAAAACATAGCAAATTATTCTACACCCGGATACAAAAGTAAAATTGTCGATTTTGAAAATATTTTAAAAGCTAATTTAAAAGAAGCGTATGGAAAGACATCATCAGAAATAAAGGATGAAATTCAATCGGGAAATATTGTTATTCAAGAAAATGATAACCAATCAATGCGTTTGGATGGAAACAACGTGGATTTGGAAAAAGAAAATCTTCAGCTTGCCAAGACCCAGCTTCAATACATGTATACTGTAGCTGAGATTAATTCTTATTTTTCAAAATTGAAATCAGCAATTTCCGAGGGGAAAAAATAAAGAAGGAGAGTAAATATGTCTTTTTTACAATCACTTAATATAAGCGGCTCCGGGCTCACGGCACAAAGGCTCAGGATGGACGTCATATCTGAAAACATAGCAAATATAGATACCACAAGAACCGAAGAGGGCGGCCCCTACAGAAGGAAGATGGTTGTCCTTACAACTTCAAACGACTTTAAAAATATAATGGTAAAAAACTTAAAAGATTATGAACCAAGCAGAGTAGAAGTGGCAGAAATCATTGAGGACAATAGCGAGTTCAAGCTAACTTATAATCCCGAGCATCCCGATGCGGATGAAAATGGATATGTAAGCATGCCAAATGTGGATTCCCTGAAAGAAACAGTCGATATAATGGAAGCTTACAGAGCATATCAGGCAAATATAACAGCACTTAACACAGCTAAGCAAATGGCTGTCAAAGCATTGGAAATAGGGAGGTAATCATGTTTATTGAACCGATTCAGCCGATTAAAGGAATGCAAATTAATGAATTAAATAAAGCTTCAAACGAAAAAAACAATGAGTTTTTGTTTAAATCAATATTCAATAATGCGATTGATAATTATAAGAATGCAGAGGCGGAAGTAAGCAAGGACATATACCAATTGGCTGCGGGAGAGACCGATGATTTGCATAATCTCATGATAAATACCCAAAAAGCACAAATTTCCCTGGACTTGGTTATACAACTCAGGAACAAAGCATTAGACGCATATAATGAAATAATGCGTATGGGAGTTTAGTAGATTCATATATTAGGAGCTATAAATGGCAGAGCAATTAAAGAAAATAAGGAACAGTGTCATTGAATTTTGGGGGAAATTAAGCGATAAGAAAAGAAAGATTGCAATAGGCGGACTTATTATGTTGTTCGTAACAGCATTATTAATTACTTTTCTGTTAAATTACAAAGAGTATACTGTTCTTTTCAAAAATATGGATGAAGCGGAAACCGTTGAAGTAATGCAGCAGCTTCAAAAAAACAATGTTGAATACAAATACCAAAATGATGGAACTATCCTTATACCAAAAAAACAAGAAAGCTTATTAAGAATGCAATTAGCCCAGGCAGGGTATCCAAGAACCGGTATAAATTATGATGTGTTCACGGAAAACATTGATTTTATGACTACGGATTATGAAAAACGCAAATATGAAATATTTCAGCTGCAGGAGAGACTTCAAAGCTCCATAGAAACTATTGAAGGTGTTGAAAGTGCAATAGTAACAATAAGTGTTCCGGAGGAAAAGAATTTCGCATGGGAAACCAATAAAAAAGAATCCACAGCCTCGGTTAAAATCAACCTAAAGACGGGATACTCCTTATCTTCATCTCAGGCAAACGGAATAATGCAGCTATTGGTGAAGAGCGTTGAAGGCTTGAAGGAAGAAAATGTAGCAATAATCGATACAAACGGTAACAGCTTAAAACTAAGCAATGAAATGCAGCAAACCAATATTATAAAATTAAAACTTGAAATAGAAAAAGAGTTTGAAAAAGAAACGGAAAGCGATGTAGCAGAATTTTTATCTAAAATTTACGGTCCTGAAAATGTAACCGTATCTGCAAAATGTACCATTAATTTTGATAAAAAGATAAGTGAAATTCTGCAATACTTGCCCGATGAAGAAACGAACTCAGGTACACCGGTTGAAACACATAATGAAAGAGAAATTACAGGTCCGGGAGAAACTGTGGGAGGAATTCCGGGAACCGAAGCAAATGCTGAAATACCCACATATCCTGGAGTGGTGATAAACGGAGATGACATGTTTTTTAGGGATTCAAGCACGATTAATTACTTGGTAAGTCAGCTGAAAGAACAAATTGAGCACAATCCGGGAACAATAGAAAAGCTTACGGTAGCTGCCGTAATTAACAAAAAAAATATCAGCAATGACGAATTGGAGGAAGTTAAGTCCCTTATAGCTTTTTCTGCCGGTATAGGAATTGAAGACATCGCTTTAAGCAATATGGCTTTTTATAATCCGGATGAACCTTCAGTGCCGGTCATTGCACCGGAGACTGGTATAAAAGGCATTCAATTAAGAGAAATTCTGATTTACGGCGGAGCTGCATTAGCATTAATTGTAATTATAATACTGATTATAGTTATAATCGTTAATAAAAGGAAGAAGAAAAAAGGATTGAATGTGAAGGAAGCAGCAATAACTTCTGGAGGCTCGGAATACTCTTGGACAGAAATACAAGAAGGAATTAAAGTTCAGGAAACTCAAGAACAAGCCATAAAGAAGCAGCTTAAGGACTTTACGAAAACTAATCCTGAAATAGTGTCACAGCTTATCAGAACATGGCTTAAGGGAGATGATTGATATGGCAGAAAGATTAATGGGAAAACAAAAAGCCGCAGCTATTATTATTTCTCTTGGTGCCGATGATGCATCAAAAATTTACAAATATCTGAAAGAAGATGAAATAGAACAATTAACATATGAAATTTCAAGACTGAGTCATTTAAGTCCCCAAACAATGGAGGATACGCTGAAAGATTTTTACGATTTATGCCTTACACAAAAAGTTATAACGGAAGGAGGCTTAGAATACGCAAGGAATGTACTCGAAAAGGCATTCGGCTCACAAACGGCGGCAAGTCTTTTAGAAAGAGTGACAAAGACACTGCGTTCTAAATCCTTCGATTTTATAAGAAAAGCAGATTATAAAAATCTTTTAACAATTATTCAAAATGAGCACCCTCAAACAATCGCATTAATATTGTCCTATGCAAGAGCAGATCAAGCATCGGCGGTTATTGCGGAATTGCCTAAAGAAAAAAGAATAGACGTGGTTGAAAGAATAGCTAAAATGGATCGTACATCACCGGAAGTCGTAAAATGGGTGGAAGAAGAATTGGAAAAGAAATTCAATTCCATAGTATCGGTTGATTTTACGGAAATAGGCGGTATAAACTATGTTGCCGATATTATGAACAATATGGACAGAGGAAACGAAAAATACATATTTGACGAGCTCAACAAAAAGGATGCTAAGCTTTCCGATGAAATCAGAATGAGAATGTTCATATTCGAAGACATTGTTACATTAGATTCCATGAGTATTCAAAGATTCCTTCGTGAAGTTGACAGCAAGGATCTGGTAATGTCCATCAAAGGCTCAAACAAAGAGGTTGCCGATGTTTTATTCAGCAATATGTCGTCAAAAATGGCGGAAACAATTAAGTCTGAGCTGGAATACACACGCAATGTACGCTTAAGAGATGTTGAAGAAGCACAACAAAGAATCGTATCGGTAATCAGGCGCCTTGAAGAAGAAGGTGAGTTGGTAATAGCAAAGAGCGGAAAGGATGATATTATTGTGTAGTATTATTAAGGCAGAATATGTGCTTTATAACAGCAGCAAACAAATAATTCCAAAGGAGCACCAGGTTATAAACACTCCAAGGAAGGATTTGTTCGAAATATATAATGAAAGAGAAATTATATTAAAAGAAGCTGAAGCTGAAGCTGTTAAGATAATAGATACCGCTAAAATAAAAGTCAGAGCGGAAATAGCTCAATGTAAAAAGAAAGGTTATGAAGACGGCTATAATGCAGGCATGGAAATAGGGGAAAAAAAAGGTCATGAAGAAGGATATGAAGCGGGATATGAGAAGATTTCAAAGATTCTGCAGGAACATAATAAAGAGCTGCTCAGAGAATTAACCGAAATGATGGAGAAGGTAGAAAACGAAAAACAAGAAATCATTTCAAAATATGAAAGCGAATTGACTAATCTATCCATAGATATAGCAGAAAAAATAATCAGAAATGAAATTGACACAAAGGACAATGTTGTAGCGGGAATAATCAGAAGTGTTATAAATGACTACCGCAACACTGAATGGATAAAGGTTTATATATCGGGCAAAGATGATGTAATAGCAATACAGGCGGACAAAGAATTGATAAATGAACTTAAGAAAATATCCAAGGATGTAAAAATTGAAGTTTTAGGCAAATTAGAGAAAGGCAGTGCCGTTATCGAAACAGAAGACGGAATTATTGAAGCAAGCATTGATAAACAGCTGAAAAATCTTAGAGAAATGGTATTGAGTAAAAATGCAGGTTAAGGATGAATTTCAATATATCAGGGAAGCTCTGGCAAAAGAAGATTTCTGTACATATATAGGAAAAGTGAAAAAAATATCGGGCATGATGATAGAAGCATCAGGCAGCAGGTACAGCATCGGTGAAGTGTGCGAGATAAACACAGATACAACCGGCAGGACAGTACGCTCAGAGGTTGTGGGTTTAAATGACGGACGCGTATTGCTGATGCCCTACGAAGATATTAAGGGAATAGGCTTGGGTAATAATGTTGTATCAACAAACAATAAACTTAAAATACCAGTCGGAGACTTTTTAATAGGCAGAACTGTTGATGCGATGGGACAGCCCATTGACGGAGGAGAAAAATTCGTATGTGATGATTATTGCTATGTTGACAATGAATATATAAACCCACTGTCAAGACCAAGAATAAACGAAACCTTGAGCTTCGGGATAAAGGCGATTGACGGGCTGCTAACCATCGGAAAAGGTCAGCGTATGGGAATATTTGCGGGAAGCGGTGTAGGAAAAAGTACTCTTTTAGGCATGGTTGCCAAAAATGTAAAAGCAGATATAAATGTTATTGCGTTAGTGGGCGAAAGAGGAAGGGAAGTAAGAGAATTCATTGAGAAGGATTTAGGGGAAGAAGGCTTAAAACGCTCGGTTTTGGTAATAGCAACATCAGACCAGCCTGCCATGCTGAGAGTAAAATGTGCATTGACCGCCACAACCATTGCGGAATATTTTAAGGACAAGGGCAAGGATGTACTGTTGATGATGGACTCTTTGACAAGATTTGCAATGGCTCAAAGGGAGATAGGTCTGGCTACGGGAGAACCGCCAGTTTCCAGGGGATATACACCTTCAATTTATGCGGAGCTGCCAAAGCTTTTGGAAAGAAGCGGTAATTTTATGGAAGGCTCCATAACGGGCATATATACCGTCTTGGTGGAAGGGGACGATACGAATGAACCTATATCGGATACCGTAAGGGGTATAGTTGACGGGCACATAGTTTTAACAAGAAAATTAGCAAATTCAAATCATTATCCTGCGATTGACATCAATGCCAGCATCTCAAGACTTATGAATGATATTGCCTCGGAGGAGCATAACAGCAAGGCTAAAAGAATCAGAGACATTTTGGCGGAATATTACGCAAATTACGATTTGATTTCTATAGGAGCATACAAAAAAGGGACAAATAAAAAATTAGATGAAGCAATAGCAATAATAGACGATGTGAATACTTTTTTGAAACAGGGAGTCAATGACAAATATACATTCAATGAAATTATTGATTTAATGGATAAAATTTAAAATCCTCATAAAATCCTCAAATACGGTAAAGTAAAAAAGAAAGAGGCAAAGAAATGAAAAAGTTTAATTTTTCACTTCAGAAGGTTTTAGAAATAAAGGAACAGCTGTTACAAAACTTAAAAATTGAGCTTACTAACCTTAATCATGAATGCAGGAATTTAGAATGCGATATCAAAAATTTAAAAGAAAAATTTAAAAATATTGACCAAGAATATGTTGAAAAAACATACAAGTCTATCTCCACCGGTGAAATGCTGTATTATAAAATATTGATGGGAAGTATTTTAAAACAAGTCGAAGAAAAGGAAGAAGAAAGAGAAATATTATTAAAGAAAATAACAGTGAAACGGCAGGAAATAATATGTATGAATATAGAAATATCAAGCTTGGAAAAGCTTAAAGAAAAAGAAACGGAAAAATATTATAAAGAATTTATGCGGAAGGAAGAAATATTTATTGACGAATTTGTTTCTAATAAAAGCATGACTAACAAATATGCAATATAATCGGGGACATTCCTTTTACCCGCAGAGACTGACCCTAAATTAAAGGTGTGTCCCCATACATTAGAAAGGAGAGAAAGGAGGTGAAAAAATGAATATAAATAACCTGACCTTAGTAAGACAAGCGCAGCAGAACATTATCAGAAATACGGTTAATCCGGGCAAGGGAAGCTTTGCGAACATGCTTATTGATGCAACGGAAAAATTCAGTTTAGTTTCATTGATCGGCGAAAATGAAAACAGCCTTTTGGCTGACAACACCGCTTCAATATTAAATGAACCAGATACTATGGAAGGCGATGAAGCCGGCAAAAAAATCTACTGCGGAAATATATGCGGGATGCAGGGTATTTTCTTACTGATACCAAACTTTTTAACAAATGATGCCATGACACAAAACACCGGTGATGCCGCGGTATTTGAAAGTCAATCCACATACGGAGGCGGACATACAAACAAATTGCCTCAAGGTGAGATTCCATTTATTAAGCAGGGCTTTGATGCCACAGACAAAATATTATTTGAAAATTCTGCGGCAGAAAAACCAATGTATGAATACGTTACGACAGAAAAGCCGATATTCAAAAATGTGATTGCAGAAAAAGCAATGACTGAAAATTTAACAGCAGAAAAAATAATGCAAAAAAGTATTCCGACAGAAAAAACAATACCTGAAAACGAGATGACAGAAAAAACCGTGCGCAGCATTATTGAATATGGCGTACCTGAAGCAGCTTTAAGGCATATGCCGGCTGCCGAAAACAAAATAATTTCCGTAACCGATGAATCTACACAAATAAAGGCAAAAATATTATCCCAGGTCAGTGACAAAATAATCATTACAGCAGAAAAAGATGTATCAGGTGATACGAAAACAATAAACATGCAGCTTCAGCCCCAAAATTTAGGCAAGGTAGACATTAAGCTTATTTTCGAGAAAAACAAGCTGACTGTGGAAATCAAAGCATTAAATGAAGAAACTCAAAAAATATTATCTTCAAGCACCGGTGAACTGAAAGAAATGCTTAGTAAAACATCGGACGTAAAAGTAATTGTTAAGCCTTATGCAGCTGATGACCGCCATTACCAAAACGAGCATGGAAACGAGCAATATTTCTATCAGGGACAGGAGCAGAATCAAGGGCAAGAAAGACGGCAAAACAATTATTATCACAAGCATACAAAAAATACAAAGGAAGATATTTTTTCTGAGCTGATTAATTCAAATTCTATTGAGCTTAAGGAGGGTGTAATTGGAAATTAACGCTTACGCAAGCAATAAAGTAAACGGCACAAACAATAATTTAAATGTTCAAAAGAATAATGAAACTTTAAAAATGCAAGATTTTTTAAATTTGCTGGTAGCTCAAATATCTAATCAGGACGTTATGAATCCCATGGATAACACCGAATTTATAGCACAAATGGCGCAGTTTTCATCTCTGCAGGCTATGACAGACCTGTCGGAATTGGCAATGCAGGGACAAGCCACATCCCTCATAGGAAAAACTGTTGTGGTTGCCGATTATGATGATTACGGCAAGATAGAAACTCAGGAAGGAATTGTGCAAAAAGTTACAATACACAGCGGAGCTACAAGCCTGTATGTAAATGATACGGAATATGATTATTCCAATGTAATGGAAATTAAAGAAGCGGAAAAATCTGAGGAAGACCCTACAACCCTAATATTGGGAAACATTTTGGAAGGAATAAACAAATTGAATGCTTCCATGAATTCAAACATTCCTCCAATCGAAGAAATACCATCGGCTGATGAAGCACAGCCATAAGAGGTACAGTATGACAGATATAAATTTTATCAAAAAAATCAGCGGTTTAAACAATAATATTCAGCCAAGCTGCAACTTAAAGAAAAATGAAAACAATAATTTTAAAGATTTGCTAAACGAAAAGCTAAAGAATGAAGTAATTTTCTCTAAGCATGCCAATGAAAGAGTAGTGGAAAGAAATATTGATATTAGCGGAGACATTACGGAAAAACTCACTGAAGCATCCGTGCAGGCAAAGGAAAAAGGATTAAAGAATGTGCTTGTAATGATAGAAAATCAAGCCTTCATAATAAGCACAGCTGGCAACAAAGTAATAACCGCAGTAAACAGCGAGGATTTAAAAGAAAATGTATTTACAAATATAGACGGAGCTGTAATAAAATAGCCGGTCCATTTAAGGAGGCTATAGTTCAGACCTTTTGAAGAACTTATACAGCTTAATAAAAAAAGGAGAATGAAATATTATGATGAAAGCACTTTACTCCGGCGTATCCGGAATGAGAAGTCACCAGACAAAAATGGACGTAATAGGAAACAACATTGCCAATGTAAACACATATGGCTTTAAAACCCAAAGGGCAACATTCAGGGATGTATATTATCAAACACTTAAAAACCCGGGAGCACCGGGTGAAGACAGAGGAGGAACCAATGCTTCACAGGTAGGTTACGGAGCACAAATAGGTTCCATCGATACTATTCATACGATATCGGGATATTCCCCTACAAATAAGCCAACAGATTTATATATCAACGGGGATGGGTTTCTATCCGTTCAAGGCACAAGCGGTGAAACACTGTACACAAGGTTAGGTGCCCTGAATTTTGACCAACAAGGGAATTTGGTTGATGTAAACGGCTATCGCGTATTAGGATTTGATAATTCTGACGGAAATGAAGTACAAACAAAAGATGGTATTATTGATTGGGAAGAAACTATAAAGAAAACTCCCGATGTTATTAAAATCAATGATTATGAAACATATACAAATATAACAATAAATGGTGACGGGTCAATAACAGCAGTGGGCAAAGATGATAAGATTGTAACCATAGGGGCAATTCCCATTTATAAAATACCCAATCAGGATGCTCTGATTTTAGAGGGAAATTCTTATTATACCGTTGGAAACAACGCAGGAGTTCCCATTATAAATTCACCCGGCGCAGGCGGAACAGGAGCATTGGTAACAGGCGGTCTTGAAATGTCCAACGTAGATTTGGCAAATGAATTTTCGGATATGATTATTACACAAAGAGGATTCCAAGCCAACACAAAAATAATATCCGTAGTTGATCAAATGTTAGAGGAATTGGTTAATCTAAAAAGGTAGTGCAAACCCTATTTTCTCTACCGCAGGGAGAGAAAAATAGCTGCACGGGGACATTCCTTTTACCCTATAGCAAAGGTGTGTCCCCATACCACTTAAGGAGGAAATATGATAGAAGTTGTTGGAATCAACGGGGAAGATTTTTTAATAAATGCTGCTTTAATAGAAAAGATAGAATTTATTCCTGAAACAAAAATTACATTAACAACAGGAAAGTATTATTTAGTCAAAGATAAAAAGGAGGATATTGTAAATAAAATAATTAAATTCAATCAGAAAATAATAAAAGGCGTTACTGCCATAGAGTAGAGGGGAATGACATGAATATATCGTTTTTAATAGGTTTGTTGGCAGGATTCGGATTGGTGATTTACGGAATAATGGAAAGCGGAACCAGTACTTCCCAGGTATTGACAAGCTTTATCAATATGCCGAGTGTTTACATTACTTTTGGCGGAGCAATTGCAGCCACCATAATGTCTGTTCCGGTAAAATATTTAAAAGACGTACCTAAAAACCTGAAAGTGTTAATGAAAAGAGAAAAAATAAATTTAAATGTTTATATCGACACTATTGAAGAGCTTGCCAAGGAAGCAAGGCTCAAGGGTCTTTTGGTTCTTGAAGAAAAGATAAACAGCATGGATTTGCAGGATGAATTTTTAAAGTACTGTGTTATGCTTATTATAGATGCCATTGAGCCGACAAAGGTAAGGGCTCAGATTGAAAATGAGATAGATTGCATAGAAGCACGGCATTCATCCGCCTGGAAAGTATTTGATACCTTAGGCTCTTTCGGACCCTCATTCGGAATGTTGGGAACATTGGTCGGACTTATAAATATGCTTGCAAACATGAATCCGGACCAAGGAGCCGATGCATTGGGGCAGGGCATGTCTGTGGCGCTTGTTACAACTTTCTACGGGTCGATTCTTACAAACATGATTTGTGCTCCCATATCAAACAGGTTAAAAGCAAAGCATGACGAAGAAATGATTGCGAAGGAATTAATAATGGAAGGTGTTTTATCCATACAATCCGGCGAAAATCCAAAATACATAAGGGAAAAATTAAATTCATATATTACATATCAGGAAAGAAGCACCATGGCAGGTGCCAATGAAGGCGGTAAGCCCAAAAGAAAGTTTAAAAAAAATAAAGAAGCTAATGCATAGTAGAAATGAGTAGTGATGATTATGGCAAGAAAAAAGAAAACTGATTCAGGCGGAGGCGGAGCAAGCTGGATGGAAACATACAGTGATATGGTAACATTGCTGTTAACATTTTTTATAATGCTGTATGCCATGTCAACTATTGATTCCCAAAAGTATGCTGCAATAGTTGCTTCATTTTCCAAGGCAATGAATCCGGAAGCATATTATCAGCAGATGGAAGATGAAAAATTACAAGAGGCAGTTGCTTCAATCGACGAAGATGTAGAGGAAGAAACATCGGATGAACTTGATATGTTGTACACATTGCTTAAACAGTATGTTGAAGAAAGTGAGTTGGAACAGCAGGTTTACGTAAGCAAGGCAGAGGAATATGTATTTATCAGATTTTCTGATTCCGTAACATTCAGAGGATACAGCGACATATTGGAACAAAGCGGAAAAGAAATACTTGATGTATTGGCGGAAGGATTGGAGTTGGTGGACGAATACGTAGAGGAAGTTGTAATTGCAGGTCATACCGCCAAAGTCGAATATGATTATACGGATATCGACAGGTCCTTATCAACCAACAGAGCAAATGTTGTTCTAAAGTATTTGGATGATAAAAAGGTTATAGACCCGGCAAAGTATTTAGCCATAGGATACGGTTTATACAGTCCCATAGCCGACAACAGCACTCCCGAGGGAAGAGCAAAGAACAGAAGGGTTGAAATATACATCAGCAGAAAAGGCTATCCTATAAGTTACACAAAAAAAATTCAAGAAACAATCAATAAAAAAGAAGACGGAAATATATCTTATCAAAGAAACACATACATTGATTAACAAAAAATACAGAATGAGGACATATTATGGCGGAAGTATTATCACAAAGCCAAATTGATGAGCTGCTTAACAATTTAAGCACCGGCGATGTAAGCCTGCAGGAATTAGAGGCAAGCGAGAAAAGAATAAAGGAATATGATTTCAGAAGTCCTAAAAAAATAACAAAGGAAACCATAAGATTGTTAACGGGTATTTATGAAAATTACTGTCGGATTCTTACCTCAAGACTTACATCAATGCTCAGGCTTATGTGCGACGTAACGGTTGAACAGGTGGAAGAAACTGTATTTCATGAATATAACAATGCATTGGATGATTATGTTTTAATGGGTCTGATTGATGTAAAATATCCTGATGATACAATGTCAGACAGGCAAATTTTAGCGGAAGTATCCAAACCCCTGTCCTTTGTTATGGTAGACAGGATGCTTGGGGGAAACGGTGACGAATATGAAGTCATCAGAGATTATTCTGATATTGAATTATCGTTGCTGAGCAATGTGCTGAAACAGCTTATAAAGCCTATGGGCTCAACATGGGAAAGCACTTTAGAAATTGAAACGGAATTAGCTAAAATTGAAACAAATTCACGGTTTGTCCAATCGGTAAACTACAATGATACAGTGTTGATAATAATATTGAATGTAATAATAAATAATTTATCCGGAAAAATCACCATATGCATTCCTACGGATATTATAGATGAAATATTTAAAAAGGCTAATATTTACTCGAAAAATATTGCAAGGAGATCGGAAGAAAGTGTTCATGAACAAAAAACAGCAATTATGGATTCAATTAAATCTTCAAACTTAACTGTCAAGGGAGTTTTGGGAAGTGCTCAGGCAACACTTGAGGATATATTAAACATGCAGGCAGGAGATTTAATCATATTGGATAAAAAGGTTAATCATAACGTTGATATATATGTTGAAAACGAAAAATGGTTTGAGGGCAAATGGGGAACAAGGAAGAATAAGGGTGCTATTAAAATAAATAAAATTATACATTAGAGGAGTTATATATGATAAACGAAAATGTGTTTTCGCATATGGAACGGGATGTAATCGGAGAAGTTATGAATATCAGCTTAGGCTCATCAGCTACCTCATTGTCTGATTTGTTGGGTAAAAGAGTTGAAATTACAGTACCTCAGGTTAGTATAACAACTGTTGATGATTTCAACTATAAGAATTTGGAACCGGCAATCGGAGTTGAAATAAACTATATTGAAGGGTTGCAAGGCGTAAATCTCATGATATGGAAAAGAATTGACGCTAAAACAATCATAGAAATTTTATTGGGGCAAAATATAAAAGATGATGAGTTCGAAATGGATGAAATCAATACCAGTGCCATATGCGAAGTAATGAACCAAATGATGGGTTCTGCAGCCACGGCTCTTGCGGAATTTCTATCAAAACCTATAAATATATCCACACCTGTTGCTTATGAAATTGAAGATAATACTGAATTTAAGAACAAATACTTCCGGGAAGAAGATGTAATTGTTGCCGTAAGCTTTGAATTATTTATTGAAGACAGTATAAAAAGTCAATTTATAAATGTAATGCCTGTACCGCTGGCAAGAGAAATAGTATCAAGCTTTTTAAAAGAAACCGAAGGTTATGATAATGAAGAAATTAGTGAGGCAGGGAATGGTAATATGAAAAACGACAAAGAAGGAGAACAAGCCGCACAGCAGAAGGAAGAGCATACGGAAATCAATAAGATTAAAGAAACGGCACAAAAGAAAAAGGAGTTGGTGCCGGTCAATGCAAAACCGATGGAATATGAATCCTTCGAAGACAATGAAGACGAAATATCCGGGGAACAGCTTTCTAATTTAGACTTAATAATGCAGGTACCTTTGACAATAAGTGTTGAAATAGGAAAAACCAACAAACCCATAAAGGATATTTTAGAATTCACATCAGGAACAATAATTGAGCTGAACAAGCAGGCAGGCGCCTTGGTAGACGTTGTGGTAAACGGAAAGCTGA
>LAHS01000993.1_pt1 | contig 25987 bp, 19 predicted proteins | sample 329651 | NCBI WGS metagenome assembly LAHS01 (sample SAMN03275699, study PRJNA271635) | activated sludge metagenome | isolation source: sample C-1 Sludge from hydrolytic chamber (first chamber) of Anaerobic... | reverse complement strand
TAGGGGCGGGGTCTGCCCGCCCTCTAAACAACGTCTGTCCTCCCCTCAAAATAATGCCTATCCCCCAGGGCATACTTCTACTCATGACAGGTCAGGGCGGGCAGACCCCGCCCCTACAGTCCTGACCCACACCTTGCGGCAAGATGAAGAGGTGCCCCTTGGGCACATAGATTATAGAAGAATTACAGGAGAAAACAACGGTCTATCCGCGCGATTCGTCACAGGAAACACAAGTTATGAATCGGAGCACGCAGGAAAACAAATTTGCTTATCCGTAGTTCTCAATGAGATATTTCACGAAATTGGGGTCGTTGAAGTTGATGAATCCCGCATCTTGCTGATTGAGCGTGGCAATCTGTGCCATGTCTGCATCGGTGAGTCGGAAGTCGAAGATGTTGAAGTTCTGCTCCATACGCTCCACGTGCGTGCTCTTAGGAATGGCAACAATACCCCGTTGGGTGAGCCAACGCAGTGCTACTTGAGCAGCCGACTTGCCATATTGCGCGCCGATAGCTTCCAGCACCTGACTCTTCACTACTCCTTCGACACCCTGTCCGCCCAGTGGTCCCCATGCCATGGTCTTGGTGTCGGTCTCCGAAAGGAGGGGCTGAATGTCGTTTTGCTGTGCCAGAACGTTACATTGTAGCTGGTTGATCATAGGCTTAACCTCTACATAATGGGCAAAATCGAAGAAGCGGCCTGCCTGGAAATTGCTTACACCGATGGCTCGAACCTTACCGCTGCGATAAGCTTTCTCCATGGCACGCCATGTGCCGAACACGTCACCGTAAGCCTGATGAATGAGCAAAAGGTCGATATAATTGGTGTCGAGCTTGCGCAGACTCTCTTCAATGCTTGCCGCAGCTTTTTCCTCTCCGGCATTGGCTATCCACACCTTGGTGACGAGAAACAGCTCCTCGCGCTTCAGTCCGCTCTTGCGCCAAGCCCTGCCTACGCCCTCCTCGTTGGCGTAAGCCTGCGCCGTGTCTATCAGCCGGTAGCCTGTTTTAAGCGCATCGCTCACGCATCGTTCACACTCATCAGGACTCACCTGAAACACTCCGTAACCCAAAAGCGGCATTTCCACGCCGTTGCTTAATTTTATGGTCTCCATAATATGTGTTTGAATTTTGTTTTACTATAAAAAATCGTTCCCTAATGTGTTGCTTTCAAATACTGTAAATCGCCATACCAATAAGATGCGGTGCAGCCACCGTCGATAAGAATGTCAGCACCGCTGATGAAACGGCCGCGGCTCGACATGAGAAATTCTGCCAAATCGCCCACCTCGTCGGGTGTTCCCGCACGGTGCGCAGGCATCTGCTCTATCATCTTCAAGTAGCCCTCCTTACGTGGACCGCGCAACTCGTCGTTGGCAAGCGGCGTGATGATAATGCCTGGGCTTATGCTGTTGATGGTTGCACCACGCCTTCCCCACCGCGTAGCCTCATACATCATCCGCAGCACATTGCAACGCTTGGAATACTGATAAGCCTTCAACGTGTCGTTGATTTCTTTCAGGAACGGTAAGGACAACAACTCGTCAGTGGGGCTCATTGCTAATTGGTCGTTCTGTTCTTGTGGCAACGCCGGCAGGCGATGTCCACTCTGCGACGAGATAATCACGCCCGAACCACCCTCGGCAATCACTTTGCCAAACTCCTCTATCAGCACGCTTGTGCCATAGAGGTCAACACGCAGTATTTCCTCAACAGAGGCTTGCGATGGCGACACCCCCGCAGCGTTTACGACATACCTTACATCACCTTTGTCACAGGCGAACGCAACGAGCTTCATAATATCGTCCTTAGAACCAAGGTCGCACTTTATGGGCGAGCATTCAAATCCAGCATCTTCCAATGCCTTTGCGGCATGCTCGGCATTCTCCAGCCGATAGTCTGCCAAAACGATATGTCCTCCTGCCGACACACGGCGGATAATGGCAAGGCCTATACTGCCGGCACCCACCAATACCGATACCTGTTTTGTCATGATACTTTATCTTTTAACGTTATCAATATCCAAGTTCATTGAGCCACTTCTGCACCTTTGCCTTGCCACTGCGCACCTCATGTCCGTAGATAGAGAAGCCTCTGGTGACGTTGGCTTGGGGGAAAGCCTCCTTTACATCGCTCACGCATGATGCCAGTCCGCTTCCCTCGTGTGTAGTAAAAGGTACGACAGTCTTGCCATCGAGGTTGATATCACGAAAGAGGGTGAACATCACCTGTGGATAAGTGCCCCACCACACGGGACCGCCGATGAACACGGTGTCATACTGCGTAAGGTCGGGAGCCTTGCCCTCGTAGGCTGGCAGTTCTCCCTTTCTGCCCTCTTCCGTGGCTAATTTGGTAAGCGGGGTATAAGCCATTCCGTCATATTTGTGAGTAACGATTTCATACTGGTCGGCCCCCGTCAGCTCACTGATATAGTCAGCCACAATCTTCGTGTTGCCCACTTTTATCTCTCCCACGGCATAGTTTTCGCCCGCGTGGGAAAAGAAAATAACGATTGAATTTTTCATTTTTCCTTGTTCTTGATGTTTAACATTGGGCTTGCTCTGCCCGTTGCAGCCCGTCACCGCCAGCATGGCGGCAATGGCGAAGATAAGTGATTTGATGCTCATGAGTATTTTTGCCTTATTATGACGGTGCAAAGATAGGCTGAATTTTGCATAGCACGGTATCACTTATTCTGTCATTTTTTTCACTTTTTCCTCAAATAGTTTGCTTGCTATCACTATTATGTTTATTTTTGCCTCATGGCAGACCGAAAAGACATCAAGTTATTGTTTACAACCGACTTTTATCGGTTGTGCGACAGTGAGTTAAGTGGCTGTTGTGCCCACGTGATTTGCACTGCCGGTGAAGGCAGTTTTGTGTATAACGAGACCTGTTTCCATTTGCAAAAGAATGGTCTTGCCGTAATTTCTCACCCCGACGAGGTGAGCAATCTTGCGGCCACCGATGATTTCCGGGTAGAGATGTTTGCTGCCGACTATCGGTTTCTGAGCAACATTCTGCCCTCTAATAATTATAGCATTGGTGGGAGCATGAGCCTCTATCAAAATCCTGTGCTGCCGCTGACAGAGGAAAATGCCAAGCGGTTTCTTGAGGATATACGGCATCTTCGACGTCGAATGGGCGACGACAATCTTTTGTTTTATAATGAAATTATTGCCAGCATGTGCCTCACCATGATGTACGACATCTTTGAGTTTCACGCCGAGCACTATGGCAGTATAGCCTCTACCGACCGTGCCAACTATATCGTGAAGGAGTTTCTGCAGCTGCTTTCCACCGGCATTACGCGCACCGAACGTAACGTAGCGTATTTTGCCGACCGACTGAATGTATCAATGAAATATCTTTCGAGCACCGTGAAGCGCACCACGGGCAACACCGTCACGTCGTATATCGACCGCGTCACCGTGCCCATGCTGCGCCAATATCTGGACGACGAGAACCTCTCGCTCACTCAGATTGCCGACATGATGAACTTCTCCTCGCTTTCTTATTTCAGTCGTTACTGTATCAAGCATCTGGGCATCACACCATCAGAATACAGGCAGAAGCGGCAGCCGAAGAAGATATAGGTATCTGTTAATTGCTCCTCCTGCAAGCGAATTGCATGCTATAGTCACTTGCGAAAGTTCAATAACTAATATTTCATCAAAAATAATGAGACAGGAAAATATTGAGGCAGAGCGTAGAACTTGTTTTTCAACGAAACGGAGAATCACTTTTTTTGTAGTCTCCTTGTTTTTCGTTTTGCTGGCTGGAGTATTAAGCTACACATATCGCCCCTACGTTTATTCGCATCATGTTTTCGACTTCCATTTAGCTGACTGCCTGACCAATCTCTGTGCCGTTCCTGCCTGTGTGTTTCTCTACCTTGCATTGATCAAGCAAATAGACCACAGGCCGCATTATTATGTTCTTTGTGCATGCTTCGGTTTTATCATTTATGAGGTACTGTTCTCCTTGACCTTTGACCTGCTCGATGTACTTGCGACATTGATATCGTCCGTTCCAACTTATTTTATCATCAGGCGCATTCTTAGTTGTGGAACGAAAGCGGACGATATGGGTGACAAGCAGCCAGATAAAAGGTAGAAATGGAATTTCATGGGTGAGTATGAATCAAGATAACTATGATTTTCGCACAGCCTTCAGAAGGTTTCTTGCTGGTTGGCATACATTGGAGAAGAGGAGTGGCGTTGTGCCTGATAGGGTCTGCGGCGATGCCGGTAGCCCTATGTAGAATTCGCTAATGAGTGAAATCCTATTTAATTCCGCCATCGGCGGGATAGGTTGAAAAGTGAAAGTGGCCGATATTGCGCTCTCTATTTACTAATAATGTAAAGCTATGTACAAATTGCAATGTGCACTTGCCAAAATAATGAGAAAAAGTTTTGCGACTATCATAAATTATGCTATCTTTGCAATATTAAAAACCAATATGAAATTATTATAAAAGACTATGAGCGAAAAACGAGTTTATCTCTTCGGCAACGGTAAAGCCGAAGGAAAAGCAGATATGAGAAATCTGCTGGGTGGAAAGGGAGCGAATCTGGCAGAGATGAACCTGATCGGAGTCCCTGTACCTCCAGGATTTACCATTACTACAGATGTCTGTAACGAGTATTTTGAGAAGGGCAAAGACCAGGTCGTAGCCCTGCTCATGAATGAGGTTATCAACGGCGTGAAGCACACGGAGGAGCTCATGGGGCTCAAGTTTGGTGATGCTGCGAATCCGCTGCTGGTCAGCGTCCGTTCGGGTGCGCGCGCTTCCATGCCGGGCATGATGGATACCATCCTCAACCTCGGTCTGAACGATGAGGTGGTGCTTGGTCTGGCCGCGAAGACGGGCAACGAGCGCTTCGCCTACGACAGCTATCGCCGTTTCGTACAGATGTACGGCGACGTGGTGCTGGGCATGAAGCCTGTCAACAAGGAAGACATCGACCCCTTCGAGGCCATCATCCAGAAGGTGAAGGGCCAGCGTGGCATTCGTCTTGACAACGAGATGAACGTCGATGAGCTGAAGCAGCTGGTGGTGCTCTTCAAGGATGCCATCAAGAAGCAGACGGGCAAGGATTTCCCGTCCGACCCGATGGAACAGCTCTGGGGGGCCATCTGTGCCGTGTTCGACAGCTGGATGAACGACCGTGCCATTCTCTATCGCAAGATGGAGGGCATTCCGCAGGAGTGGGGTACGGCCGTGACGGTGATGGCCATGGTATTCGGCAACATGGGCAATACGTCGGCAACGGGTGTATGCTTCAGCCGTAACGCCGCTACTGGTGAGAACCTGTTCAACGGCGAGTACCTCGTCAACGCCCAGGGTGAGGACGTGGTTGCCGGTATTCGCACGCCGCAGCAGATCACGCTCGAGGGCTCTAAGCGTTGGGCTAAGCAGCAGGGTATCGACGAGGAGCTGAGAGCCTCCAAGTATCCTTCGATGGAGGAGTCAATGCCCGAGATCTACCATCAGCTGGACAAGCTGCAGGATACGCTTGAGCACCATTATCATGACATGCAGGATATGGAGTTCACTGTTCAGGAAGGTAAACTCTGGTTCCTCCAGACCCGTAACGGCAAGCGTACCGGATCGGCCATGGTGAAGATCGCCATGGATCTGCTGCGCGAGGGTCAGATCGACGAGAAGACCGCCCTGCTGCGCTGTGAGCCCAACAAGCTCGACGAACTGCTTCACCCCGTATTCGATAAGGTGGCTCAGGCACAGGCACGTGTGCTGACCCGCGGCCTTCCTGCATCTCCGGGTGCTGCCTGCGGACAGATCGTATTCTTTGCCGATGATGCGGAGGCATGGCATGCCGACGGACACAGCGTGGTGATGGTACGCATCGAAACTTCGCCCGAGGATCTCGCCGGCATGAGTGCCGCAGAGGGTATCCTTACCGCACGTGGAGGTATGACCTCACACGCTGCCGTGGTGGCCCGCGGTATGGGCAAGTGTTGCGTGAGCGGTGCCGGGGCCATCAGCGTAGATTATAAGGCACGCACGGTGTAGATCTACGTTGTGGACCTCACATAAAAACGCCTCCATATCGCTCAACGGTTCTACCGGTGAGGTTTATGCCGGAGAGGTGAGCACACAGCCTGCCGAGGTTACCGGTGAATTTGCCGCACTGATGGATCTCTGCAACAAATACAGCCGCCTGGTGGTTCGTACCAATGCCGATACGCCACGTGATGCGGAGGTAGCACGCAACTTCGGGGCTGTGGGTATAGGTCTGTGCCGTACCGAGCACATGTTCTTCGAGAACGAGAAGATCAAGGCTATGCGCGAGATGATCCTCGCCGATACCACTGCCGACAGGGAGAAGGCACTCGATAAGCTGCTGCCCTATCAGAAGCAGGACTTCTACGGCATCCTGAAATGTATGGACGGCATGCCTGTCAACATTCGTCTGCTCGACCCGCCTCTCCATGAGTTTGTTCCCCATGACCTGAAGGGTCAGGAGGATATGGCCAACGAGATGGGCGTGAGCGTAAAGAAGATTCAGGACCGTGTGCAGACTCTGAGCGAACACAACCCGATGCTGGGACTCCGTGGCTGCCGTCTGGGCAACACATTCCCCGAGATCACTGCCATGCAGACACGTGCCATTCTCGGTGCTGCCGTACAGCTGAAGAAGGAAGGCTACGATCCTCATCCAGAGATCATGGTGCCGCTCGTGGGTATCGTCAATGAGCTTGATGCCCAGGAGAAGGTGATCCGTGAGACCGCCAAGAAGCTGTTTGCCGAGGAAGGCGTAGAGATTCCGTTCAAGATCGGTACGATGATCGAGATACCTCGTGCCGCCCTGACTGCCGACAAGATTGCTGCGAAGGCAGAGTACTTCAGTTTCGGTACCAACGACCTGACGCAGATGACCTTCGGTTACAGCCGCGACGACATTGCCAGCTTCCTGCCTTCCTATCTGGAGAAGAAGATCCTCGATGTCGATCCATTCCAGGTGCTCGATCAGAACGGCGTAGGCCAGCTCGTGACAATGGCTGTGAAGAACGGCCGCTCGGTTCGCCCGACGCTGAAATGCGGTATCTGTGGCGAGCACGGCGGTGAGCCTTCGTCGGTGAAGTTCTGTCATCGCGCAGGCCTCGACTATGTGAGCTGCTCCCCCTTCCGCGTGCCCATTGCACGTCTCGCAGCCGCGCAGGCTGCAGTGGAAGAGTAAAGCACAATAAGTTAATATACAGGCGATTAGGCTGTAACTCCTTGGTAAAACAAGGGTTACAGCCTAATTTCGTAAAGGGACATATGCACATTTGTACACACTTTCCGTGTACTTTTGCACGCCAAAACTTACGCCATAACCGACAGGAAGATTTTACTACGAACTTACCAACGATATGAAAGATTTTTTATCTGTCTTCTTGGTGTTCTGCTTCAAAAGTAGTATTTTTGCTATACTAAGTATGAGAGAGAATAGGTCGCTGGGCAGAGATGTCGAAACAGTGGTCGATGTCTCAACCAAATTTTACATCTATATAAGGACGTTATCAATGATATTGTATGTAAGCGTTATCATTGTGGTATAGCAGTTTGATTTTATGACAAGAAAAGAACGATACGACTATATACTGGCTTATTTCAGCGAGACAATGCCTCAGGTGAGCACGGAGCTACAGTTCGGCTCTGCCTTTCAGCTGCTCTGTGCCACGGTGCTCTCGGCACAGTGTACGGATAAGCGTATCAATGCCATCACGCCGGAGCTGTTCAGGCACTATCCCACGGCAAAGGCTATGGCACAGGCCGAACCGGAAGATATTCTGGAGTATGTGCATTCGGTGAGTTATCCCAATGCCAAGTCGCGCCATCTGGTGGAGATGGCACGAATGATCGAGAGTGATTTCGGAGGTGAGGTGCCCGACGATCCCAAAGATCTGGTGAAGCTGCCCGGAGTGGGGCGAAAGACGGCCAACGTAGTACAGGCGGTATGGTTTGGCAAGCAGACCATCGCCGTGGATACGCATGTTTACAGAGTGGCCCATCGGCTGGGACTGGTGCCCAGGACGGCGAATACGCCTTATAAGGTGGAACAGCATCTGCTGCACGACATTCCCGACCATCTGCATGCCGATGCCCATCACTGGCTCCTGCTGCATGGAAGGTATATCTGCCAGAGTGCCAGACCCAAATGTGAGCGGTGTCCCTTCGCGTCCTTCTGCCCGAAACTCTTAGAAGGAAGTAAACTGGAATAGATGTCATCTGATGGATTCCAACCACGAATGGCACGAATGGGCACGAATGATGCATGAAATATCCGTACTCATTCGTGGTTTGAAAATGATCGGAGCGAAAAGAAGAATGAAGCATTGCGTAGATTATAACGAAGCATTTCATAGATTATAATGTGAAGAACAGAAATTATGGATACCAAGAAGATATTATCATTCCTGCAGGATATTGCCAGCAATAATAACCGTGAATGGTTTGCAGAACACAAACAGGAATACCTGACAGCGAAGACTGAGTTTGAGCAGGGCATAGATGAGGCCATACAGGCCATTGGAAAGTTTGATGCTTCGGTATCGCACCTTACGGCCAAAGACTGCGTGTATCGTTTCTATCGTGATACCCGTTTCTCCTCCGACAAGTCACCTTACAAGCGTCATTTCGGAGCTTATATCTCGGCGCATGGTCGAAAGGGGTTGCATGCCGGCTATTATCTCCATATTCAGCCGGGACAGTGCTTTGTCAGCGGCGGAGCCTATTGGCTGCCCAACAATATACTGACGGCCATGCGTAATGAGATCATGGGGAATATCGAAGACTGGCTGAAATGTGTGGAGAACGGACAGTTCGTGAGATTGTTCGGTTACGCCAACGATACCGTATGGAACGATGAGGACATGCCGACAAAAGGTTTTGGCATCAGTGCCCTAAAGAAAGGCCCGAAGGATTTTCCCAAGGATTATGAATACATGCGCTATCTGAAGATGAAGGATTACTGTGTATGGCATGTGGTGCCCGATGATTTCTTCAGTCAGACTGACTGGATACAAAAAATGGTGAAGATCCTCAAGGTTGCTAAACCTATGATGGACTTCACCAATGGTGTTATAGATGATTATGAGTAGGGTGTGCCGGTACTGCCTGCCTTAGTGTGTGGCCGTCCACCAGCTCAGTTTGCTTCTTCCCTTAATAGCCACGGCATTGACGCTGCAGTCGGAGACGGTCAGCCCTGAGAAGTGCTTTATCTCAATATATTTGGGCTGTCCGTAATAGAGATAAGAGTATAAGGTCTCGGTATGAGCTGTGGATCTTACAACCTTATCAAGCGATGTCTTGAAGCTGTTCAGCAGATTGCTGTTGGTGCACAGCTGATCTACATAGTCGCCCAGGTCGTAGAAGATCGGGGTAGTGAAACCATCGAGCACCTGGATGCTGTCGCGGAGTGTGTCGGCAAGGGTGAAATGGCTGTTGATCTCCTTCATGACCGATGCCAGATGCTCCACTTCCCGGCAGTCGATGGCCGACAGGGAGCCGTATGGAGCACTATAGTCCGAATAGAAGGTGTTGAATGCCGTCACAGCCGATTCGTAAGCAGGGGTGGGCTTAGCCAGTGAACTCCACATCGTCTGATAAGGCATGCCGATATCAATCACTTCAGAGGTAGAGCCGATGAGGAAATTGGTTGCATTGCGCAGCTCATAGGCCGTCTCGACATTAGCCATATAGCAATCGTCAAACAGGATATACTGCATCTTGATTCCCGACTCCTCAATGCCCTGAGCGAGCGTGGTAATGTCGGTGGCGTAGCTGCTTGAAGTTACGCTTCCGAAGAATCGTGTCTGCGGATATGGGACATGCGAGGACGGTTGGCCGTTGGGTGTGCCGCGCGATACGATGTAATGGCGTTTGGCGCTGTTGGGATAGTCGTTCCAGTCGTCCTTAAACGTCCAGCCGGTACCATGACAGCCTATAATCATGCTATAGTTCAGCGCGTAAGCATTGGCCTGCACGTCGCGGAGGATCTCCGTGATTCCCTCTGCCGTGTTATAGGAATGCCCCGAATACGACTTGATGGGCGTATGAGTAATCTGGCCTTTATCGTAGGTGACCTCATAGAGCTGCGAGGTGCTGGCCGACGTACTGATAAAAACAAGCAGCCTCCCATACATGGCGTTAGCCTTGATGATGGCTCCCTCGATGCTGTCAAGGTTCTGACGGAAAATGGGGTAGAGGCCCTGGCTATTGTCAGAACCCGACCACGGCATATATACCAAGACAGTCTGCTGGTTGATCTTGCTGATATCGGTAGAATCATCATCACTGCATGCCGACAATGCGACAGCAGTGATGATGACAAGTACGAAAAGGTAAAATACCTTTCTTAATGTTATGGTCTTAGCCATATATCGCTTTTATTTGTTCTTAAGAGCAGCCAGAGATTCCTTCAGTGCTGCGATTTTCTCTTCAGAGTCGCTCTGCTTCTTACGCTCCTTGGCTACGACAGCCTCAGGGGCATGGGCCACGAAGTTATTGTTGGAGAGCTTCTTCCTGATGCCTGCAAGGAAGCCTTCGAGATGCTGAAGCTCTTTCTCCTGCTTTTCGATCTCGGCCTCAACATCGATCAGGTTGCCCACGGGCACAGCAAACTCGTCGGTTCCCACCATGAAGGCGCTGGCATCGGCGGCTTTGTCAGTCACGACGGTGATGGCACTCAGGTTGGCCATCTTGGTAATGATGCTGTTGTAGGTGTCGTACTTATTGTCACCGATAACCTGAAGGTCGAGCAGTTCTTTCTGTGCAATGTTCTTCTGGTTACGAACCATACGTACGCCGGAAACCACCTGTTTCACGTTCTCTATATCCTCGCAGAGCTTCAGCTCGTCGGCAGTAGGAACCTCAAGGCTTAGCGTAGCCTTCATGATGCTCTCTCCCTCCTTGCGGTCGAGGATATGCTGCCACAGCTCCTCGGTGATGAACGGCATGAAGGGGTGTAGCATCTTGAGCAGCACGTCGAAGAAACGCAGGGTGGCATCATAGCTCTCCTGATCGATGGGCTTGCCGTATTCGGGCTTCACCATCTCGAGATACCAGCTGGAGAACTCGTCCCAGAAGAGACGATAGACGGTCATCAGTGCCTCAGAAATGCGGTAAGTCTTAAACTGCTCATCGATCTGCGCATTGGCTTCCTTGAGCTTGGCGTCAAACCAGGCAATGGCAAGACGGTTGGCTTCAGGTTGCTCGATATCGGCGGTCTGCCAGCCCTGCACCAGGCGGAAGGCATTCCAGATCTTGTTGTTGAAGTTGCGTCCCTGCTCGCAGAGGCTCTCGTCGAAGAGAATATCGTTGCCGGCAGGGGCCGAAAGCATCATACCCATACGCACACCATCGGCTCCAAACTTGTCGATGAGCATCAGTGGGTCGGGTGAGTTGCCCAGACTCTTGCTCATCTTACGGCCGAGCTTATCGCGCACGATACCGGTGAAGTAAACATGTTTGAAGGGGAACTTGCTACGATATTCGTAACCAGCCATGATCATACGGGCCACCCAGAAGAAGATGATGTCGGGACCGGTGACAAGATCGGAGGTGGGATAGTAATAGTTTATCTCTTCGTTATCGGGGCGGTTGATGCCGTCGAAAACGGAGATGGGCCACAGCCATGATGAGAACCAGGTGTCGAGGCAGTCGTTCTCCTGCTCAAGATCGGCAGCGGAAACGGCAGCGTTCTTCTCCTGCGCAAGTTTCAGGGCCTCCTCTGCTGTCTCAGCCACTACGTAGGTGTTCTTGCCTTCTGCGTCCTTGAAATAGTAGGCCGGAATGCGATGACCCCACCAGAGCTGTCGGGAGATACACCAGTCCTTGATGTTCTCCAGCCAGTGGCGGTAAGTATTCTTGTATTTCTTGGGATAAAACTCGATGTCATCGTCCATTACAGGCGCAAGGGCGAGGTCAGCGAAGTGCTGCATCTTGAGGAACCACTGGGTAGAAAGCTTAGGCTCGATAGGCACATTGGTGCGCTCGGAGAAGCCCACCTTATTGTCGTAATCCTCGATCTTCTCCATCAGGAGGGCTGCTTCGAGGTCTTTGGCAATCTGCTTGCGTACGTCCATGCGATCCTGACCTACATAGAGTCCGGCAGCCTCGGAGATGGTTCCGTTGTCATTGAAGATGTCGATGGTCTCTAGACCGTGCTTCAGTCCGAGGTTGTGGTCGTTGACATCGTGAGCGGGAGTAACCTTCAGACAGCCAGTACCAAACTGGATATCTACGTAGGTATCCTCTATGACGGGAATGGTGCGGTTTACCAGAGGCACGATGACATGCTTGCCCTTCAGCCAGGTGTTCTTCACATCCTCTGGATTGATACACATAGCGGTATCACCCATGATGGTTTCGGGGCGTGTGGTCGCTACGACGGCGTAGTAACCCTTGCTGTCCTGGTGTATGATGTTGCCCTCGTCCTTGCGCTCTACGCCGGCCTGATCTTCAGGGGCAACATAATATTTCAGATAATACAGTTTGGAATGCTCGTCCTTGTAGATCACCTCCTCATCAGAGAGAGCCGTCTGTGCCTGTGGATCCCAGTTGACCATACGCACACCACGATAGATGAGCCCCTTTTTGTAAAGATCCACAAAGACCTTGATGACCCCTTCCGAACGTGTCTCGTCCATGGTGAAGGCCGTACGGTCCCAATCGCATGAGCACCCCAGCTTGCGCAGCTGCTTGAGAATGATGCCGCCGTGCTCGTGGGTCCAATCCCAGGCATGCTTGAGGAACTCATCGCGCGAAAGGTCGGTCTTCTTAATGCCCTGCTCTGCCAGCTTGTTCACTACTTTAGCCTCGGTGGCGATTGAGGCATGGTCGGTACCGGGAACCCAGCATGCGTTCTTGCCCTCCATGCGGGCACGGCGCACAAGAATATCCTGAATAGTATTGTTGAGCATGTGGCCCATGTGGAGCACACCGGTCACATTGGGTGGGGGTATTACTACGGTGTAAGGCTCACGGCCATCGGGCTTAGAACTGAAGAGCTTGTTATCAAGCCAATATTCATACCATTTGGACTCTACTTCTTTAGGGTCATACTTGCTTGCTAATTCCATTTATCTTATTGTTTATACCTTTGTTGTAATATTAAAAGCCTTGCAAAAGTACGCAAATTCCGCCTAATTTAAGTATCTTTGCACCAAAATATATAAAAGAGTGCATACACGAAAAGAAAAGTTGGAAGCCTTCGGCAGGTTGCTCGATGTGCAGCATCGACTGCGGAAGGAATGTCCGTGGGACAGGAAGCAGACTTTCGACAGTCTGCGCGCTAACACCATAGAAGAGGTTTTTGAGCTTGCAGATGCCCTGATGAAGCATGATCATCAGGAGATCATGAAGGAACTTGGTGATGTGATGGAGCATGTGATGTTTTACGCCCTGATCGGCAACGAAAATGAGGAATACGACATAGCCGACGTGTGCAATCACGAAGCCGATAAGCTGATGTTTCGTCACCCCTTCATAGACTGGAGTAAGGAGAAGGGCGACTGGGGGATAGACAATGAGCCTTTCAGCGTGTCGAGTCCGGATATGAAGATGAATTCGAAGGGACAGGTGGTGTATCGCACTGCTAACGAGACTCTCGACGATTCTCCCGAAACCGATAACGAGGTAGAACAGACTTGGGAGCAGATCAAGCAGAAGGAGCAGGACGGCAACAAGAGTGTGCTGAGCGGTGTCCCTTCAGCCCTGTCCTCGATGATCAAGGCTTACCGCATACAGGACAAAGCACGTAATGTGGGTTTCGACTGGGAAGACCGAAAGGACGTGTGGAAGAAGGTGAAGGAAGAGCTCGGAGAACTTGAAGCAGAACTTGAGCGAGGCGATAAAGGGCGCTCAGAACATGAGTTCGGCGACTATATGTTCAGCCTGATCAATGCTGCCCGTCTGTATCACATCAATCCTGACAATGCACTGGAATATACAAACCGAAAATTCATTTCCCGATTTAACTATATCGAACAGAAGATAAAGGAACAAGGGCGGAATTTTGAAGATATGACGCTTGGCGAGATGGATCAGCTATGGAATGAAGCCAAACAGCTGGAGAAAGAAAAATAAAAACCAAAACAAGAGAATATGAAGAAGACAGCTTTTTACTCGATGATGGCCTGTGCTGCACTGATGGGTGCAGCATCGGTGCTTTCGAGTTGTAACGATAAGGCGAACAAGACGAATACGAACGGTGCTGACAGCACGGTGGTGGAGAATAGCGTCCCCGATTCTACGGTCTATGGTACCTGTGGAGAAGGAACCACGATGAACTCGCTGGAGCTGATTACCGATGCCGGCGACACGCTGCAGTATCTCCTTGCTGACGATGGCGGGGAAGAGCAGGGCGTGCAAGGCGGACTTCTGGCTGGCGATCGTATGGCTGTGATCGAGGGACAGCCGCTTGACGGAGATAAGGTGGCAGCCAAAGTCATCAACCTGACGACCCTGCTCGGCAAATGGGTGAGCCTGGATAAGAACTTCGAGATTATGGAAGGCGGAACGGTGAAATCGTACCTCAAGGCAGAGACCAAACCCTGGACAACCTGGAAGATCGTGAATGGAAACCTGGTGTTTAACCGCGATACTTTCATGATCGACAAACTGGCCAACGATTCCCTTTATATCGAGAACAAGGACGGGATATTTACCTATAAGCGTCCGTAACAAGGATGTTGTTGTAGGAGGATCGGAAATAAACATGGAACCATTCAAAGTTCACATTCTGGGCTGCGGGAGTGCGCTGCCGACGCTGAAGCACTTCGCTTCATCGCAGGTGGTGGAGATACGTGGCAAATTCTTTATGATCGATTGTGGTGAGGGTACGCAGATCCAGCTGCGCCGCTCACACGTGGGCTTCACGAAGATACAGGCAATCTTCGTCTCCCATCTGCACGGCGACCACTGTCTGGGTATCATCGGTATGATCTCAACCTTTGGCATGCTGGGCCGTACAGCCACATTACATATTTATGCACCAGAGGATTTCGGTCCTATGCTGGAACAGATGATGAACATGTTTTGTCCTCATCTGGATTTTAAGGTAGAGTTTCATGCCGTAGATACGACAGCGCATCAGATCATATATGAGGATCGCAGCATTACGGTGGAGACTGTTCCTCTGCGTCACCGCGTACCCTGCTGCGGCTACCTTTTCAGGGAAAAGCCCACACTGCCGCATATCAGGCGAGACATGATCGACTGCTACAATATACCGATTAGCCAGATAGAGAATATCAAGCGTGGGGCAGGGTGGGTGACACCCGACGGAGAAGTGGTTTCGCATGAACGGTTGACGAGAGCGGCCGAATCCCCACGTAGCTATGCCTATTGCAGTGACACGTGCTATATGCGAGAACTACATAAAATGGTGGAAGGGGTTAATGTGCTTTATCATGAGGCAACTTATGATCAGGCGTGTGAGGCACGGGCAAAGCTGTATTATCATTCTACCTCCGCGCAGGCTGCCTCTGTGGCCCGTGATGCCCATGCAGGAAAATTGCTGCTGGGCCATTTCAGTGCCCGATATGACAATGAGGAAGGTATCCTGAAGGAAGCACGCGAAGTCTTCCCAGAAAGTTTTCTGGCATCAGAAGGACTGGAAGTACAAGTAATGTAGAAACGATTAAATTATTTTTTTTGGTAAAAGTGGTGAGGATAGAACCGCAGGTAATGCGGTATGCTCACGATGCTTACAAATCTACATGGTAGAGCCCCCCAATAAAGAAAAGCCTCATGCTCATTACGAGCGTGAGGCTTTTTCTTTTACCCCTATCAGGGGGCTGGCCCAACTGAACCGCTATCAGTTTTATTCGGTAGCCAGCCAGCGAGTGTCCCCGGCTTTGTTGCGGGCATATTTGGCATCAAGTGTGAAGTCGCCGTTAGCGGCATCCTTAAACACTTTGTCTGATGCAGCATCGAGAACGGTAACGCCATTAATGACCTTAGCACAGTCAGATGTGGTGAAGGTGTTGCTCACCGCGGGAGCTTCTTTCGAACGAATGTCCTTGCCGGTAACGTCATCAGCAAACTTGCCGAAGACAGAGTTGCTGATAACAAACTTGTCTGCGCCATATTTAGTAGAACCGAAATCAATAAGATAATTACCGTTGCCAATGCTGTTATACATGGTAATATGGTCGATAACAATTGATTCCATGTTGGTATTCTTGCTATAAATAAACATTTTACCACCGGTAGCAATGTTGTAGAATGTAGAGTTACTGATATTGATGTTGTTAATCTTACCCTTACCGTTCTTAGCATCTACATGAATAAAGCCATAACCTGAACACATATCATGGAATATGCTGCCCTTAAGGTTGAGTGCCTTGATGGTGATACCTCTGTCTTGCTGCAAACGGAAGAACGAGGTGGCAAAGCCCGAAGCATCAACTTCCTCGAAGGCAACCTCGTCAACAGTAGCAGCCTCGGTTTGATTGACAAAATATTTGGCACCGTCGTCAACCAGGTTTACATGGTAGAACTTGATAAATGAGTGGTTGCCGCCTATTTCAAGTTGTTTGGCAAATGTAAGGGTAGGAGCATCGCCGGCAAGTCCAAAGAATGTAATGGACATGCCATCAGGTATGGCTACGCTTGTAGAGCCATTATCCATAGCCAATTTCGAACCAGCAGGAATACCAATCGTAACACTGTAATTATCGGCATTGCCCGTTTTAGCTTTTGCTTTCTCGGCAATTTCGTCAATCATAGTCTGCGTAATAGTCTTAACATCACTGGTGAGAAGCACTTTAAGATCGGCCTTAGGCATAGCCGCCGCAGTTTTAACGGTGAGCACCCCGCGCTTGTTCTTGCCGTTCATCAAGTTGATGGTATAGTTTGTCAGCGGGCTTAAACCCTCAACCGTATATTCCCCGGCAGCAATCTGCTCGGCCGAAAGTTTCACGTTTTGCACTTCTTTCTTATCATTCAGCACAACGATGTTGGTAACCTTCTCATTGGCTTTCCACGTCACATGCACCGTACTTTCGTCGATATCAGCCGAAGATAGAGCATTAAACAACTGCTCGCTCTTGGTGGTGAAGAAGTATTCGCCGTCAGAACTGTTATAATATACCCATTTCGAAGGAGTGGCATCATCGGCGATACATCTCATGCGCAAATAGTATTTGGTTTCGCCCTGCAGATTGCGGAGGGTGTCGGGAGTGTCGGTAAACGTGGTTACAACCGACGTCTCGCTCACCTCGTCAAGATACAGCGAGTCGGTGCTCACCTCCACCTGATACTCCTTGGCGCCTTTCACCTTAGTGAAGGTAACTCCCACTTTGGTGTCGTAGATATCCAGGCTGATGTCTTTTGTGCCAAACAAACGTGCCAAGGTGCTGTCGGTACTCCAGTCGTTGCCGTCGGTGCATGATGACAGCGACGCAAGCCCCAAAGTCATCATGGCAGCAACATTCAATATATTCTTTATACTTTTCATATCTTTCTTAATTTATTGCAAGTCTATGCGTTATCAATCGCCATAACCGTAAGAGTTGTACAGCATACCGTTGGAAGCCGAAATCGTGGTCGATGCAATCGGCATGAGATAACGGTTTTTAACCTGGACATCGGGAGCTTGGGCCGGACTGAGTGCGGCGCCTACCAAACCACTTGAGATCGAAGGCAGGTTGGTGTAAACGTTTTTATCCTTGCTGTCTGAAACCTTAGCAGCACCGAAAGAGCTGATGCTGCCTGTATAGTCGGCAGCTGTCTTTCCTTCAGGCAGCCCATACCATGTGATAGAGCTTTCGTCAATATCGGTTTTGGTTTCATCGGTATAATTGAAATAAACCGTTTTCTGATAACGTTTGCTGGCATCACCGAGATTTTCGGCCTCGGTTACGTCTTTCAGATACTGCTCTTTCATCTCAAGCGTTTTCTCGGTAAGCAAATTCCAACGTATCAGGTCGAACTTGCGAATACCTTCGCCTGCCAATTCCCACGCATTTTCATCAACAATAGCCTTAAAGAATTCCTCTTTGCTGCTGGGCAGAGCGGCGATATATGCCTCGGCATCACTCTTGTTTGCTGTATCGAAAGCACGCGTGTGAACCGCTTTCAAAGCTTCGCGGGCTGTCATTCCGGCATCGCCGGCATAGTTGCCATCAGGGCCTGCCAGTTCATTCATTACCTCGGCATACATCAGCAGCACTTGCGAATAACGCATCTTGACACAGTTGATACCCGTGAGATGCTTCTGAGAAACGGCTTTGTTTTCAGCAAGCCACTTGGCACTCTCCATGCGAGGATCCCATTTGCCCACATAAATACCAAACGGAGTATTGCCCAACATTTGGCAAACGGTGGCAGGGTTACCGCTGGCATCTTTGTCTTCTTTATACTGAATGTTTGAACAGGTAATATCGCGACGGGTATCTTTCTTGTCGAATGAATAGAAGAACGGTGCCGTGAGCTTCATCTTACCTGATGAGTTGGTGTAACCGAAGCGCGAGGTGCTGCCGTTCATGCGCACACCGACGGTGTATCCCAGCTCACTGCTCACATTAAGTCCCATAGGAATCTCGAAAATATTCTCGCGGTAGCTTTCGTCCAGTTTCAGCTGGTTGATGAGTTCCCACTCGTTCTTAAACGAAGGATTGAGCATGTGACGGCCACTGCTGATGATAGCCGAAAGATGTTTCAGGGCACGCTCGTAGAGTGCTTTGCGGGCGGCGGCACCCGGACGCTGGGTAGGATAAGCGGCATCGCTGTAGGCAGCGGTCTCATATCCCTCTTTAGCATGCTCACGAATGGCATAGCCTGCACGTGTCAGGGCTATCTGTGCCAGCAAGGCGTGGGCATAACCCTTAGTGGCATGTTCGGTGGTATAGCTCTTTTCGCCGGCCCAGGGCAGATACTCTATAGCCTTGTCAAGGTCGTTCATCAGCGAGTCCATGATCACGTCACGGTCGGTTTTGCCTTGATAAGCATTGCTTAGATCATGCTTGGAAATATCAAACTTCATGGGGATGTCACCGAAAAAGCGAATCATATCCAAATAAAGCATAGCCCGAATGGTAAGTGCTTCGCCCTCATAACGGCGCATGGCATCTTTGCTTTTGGAGTCGTCGGCAGCAAGACTGCTACCGTTGATTCCCCAAACGACGTCGTTACAATCTTCGATCACACCATAAGCCTTATCCCAGAGGCTTGCTATTTTGTTCCAGCTCGGCGAGGCATTGAAGTTCATGTTACCACGCTCGCTGCCGGTGTTCGTGGCATCGCTGCCCAAGCCGTCAACCAGTTCAATATCGCTGTTCAGACCCCAGACGATGTTCATATATTGCGAATAGGTCTGGTCTTGTGCCAGTCCGCCATAGATTTTGTTCACACGCAGGCTGGTGTAGTATTCTGAGCCATAGGTATTGCCTGAACTGAGCTCCGAAGGCGAGTTTTGATCCAGGAAATCTGAACACGAAGTCATGCCCGCCATTCCGGCTGCTATCGCACAAATTGTTAATATCTTTTTCATTATATTGCTCTATTTAAATGCTTAGAATGTAATATTTACGCCACCACTAAAGGTACGGCTCTTAGGATAAGCGGCATAATCGATACCCGGACACATAGCGTTCTTCTTACTGCTGGTATCCACCTCGGGGTCGTAGCCGCTGTAGTTTGTAATGCAGGCAAGGTTATAAGCCGTGAAATAAATACGCAGGTTGTTGATGAAGAACTTCCTTGTCAGTTTACTTGGCAGGGTATATCCGACGGTAATGGTATTCAAACGCAGGAACGATGCGCTTTCCACAGCATAGTCGTTGATATACATTGCTGTAACGGCAGCAGGATTATAGATGTTGGCATTCTGGTTTAGTTCGTTCAAACGGCTCATCACTGCCTCTGCACTGCCATATTGGTCAAGCAGGGTAGCCGACACGTTGGCAAGGTTGGCACCGGTAGCAGGGTCAATCCAGGTGTAACGATTGTTAAGATTGAAATCGTTAACCAGGTTGTATCCCCTTGCTGATCCAGCATAATAGGCATTAACCAGCTTTGTTCCGTTGACAATCTTGTTGCCTAAAGAATAGTCGAAGAAGATATTGAAGTCCAGATTCTTCCAACGTGCATTTAAGCCGAAACCGCCGGTAACCGAGGGAATGGTGTTGCCCAGGCGCTGTTTGATGGGCTCGCCTTTCTCATCAACCTGATATTTCAAGCCGCCGGGATAAAGCTTGCCGCCAGTGAAGTTCTTACTGTTATCTATTATACCGTCACGCAATTTCCAATTGCTTCCGTCAATGATCAACTCTCCGTCAGGGTTGTTTACGGCATCATAAACAGTATAGAATCCTGCGGTCTTATAGCCCCAAATCTCGCCTAAGCGACCGCCTTCCATAACGTAATAATCCTCATATTTGGCAATGTTGCTACCTGCAAAGTTACTGCTTTGCCATGGGTTTTTATTGCCCAGTTTATCTATGTTGTTCTTATTCCATGAGATATTGAAGGTAGCATTCAAATCAAAGTCCTTGGCCTCGACAATGGCTGCATTCAGAGCTAACTCAATACCCTTGTTTGATGTCTGTCCAAAGTTCTGGTACTGATAGCTATATCCGGTGTTAGAAGGAATTTCGGCACGCATCAGAAGATCTTTGGTGGTGTTCCAGTAAAAATCCAGCGTACCGTTGATACGACCGTTGAAGAATCCATAATCAATACCAAAGTTACGGGTAATGGTGGTTTCCCACTTCAAGTCGGGGTTGTAAAGGTTAGATTCGCGCTCTAACTGTGCACCGCGAACCTCATCAAAATAGGGAGCTTTCACACCGTTTCCAGCCATGCTGTAAACAGGATAAAGTAATCCGGCGGGAATGCGGTTGTTACCCGCAGTACCGAAACTCAGACGTGCTTTAAGGTTTGAAAGCCACGAAGCAGTGCCCTTCATGAAAGCTTCATCGCTCACACGCCATGCCAACGCCAGAGAAGGGAACACGCCCCAACGATGATCTTCGCCAAACTTTGACGAACCGTCGGCACGCAACGTGAAGGTTGCCAAATACTTATCGCTCATGGTGTAGTTCACGCGACCAAAGAAAGAAAGCATGTTTTCATCTGCAGCGATCGTTGTTCCGAGCGGTAAGGGCGTACCGGCAGCCGTATTTGCCTTTACTTCGTCTATCGTCATTGATGTAGGGAATGCCACGACCGTGTTCTCACGAGTCGTTTTCTTGGTAGAGCTCCACTCCTGTCCCACCATCACATTGATATGGTCGCGGCCGCCGAAAAGCTTGCTGTTGTCGTAAGTAACCGTGTTGGCATTGCGCCAGTTCTTATAGTCTGTATGGGTATAGTCGAGCTGTGGCTGGCCGTTAAACCCGAACTTTGAGTTCTGAACAGCGTCAGCAGCCCATATATTGTTATCGTCTTCGTAACGCCAACCATAACCGAACTCAGTGCGGAACGTGATGTTCTTCCAGGGTTTCCAGTTCAAACCTGCATTATAATCCTGACGGAAACGGGTTTGCATGCGGTCGGTAGCTTTGATACGAACCAGCGGGTCTTTCAGCGTAGAAGAGTTGTTCGACTCATCATCATAGTTAGCTGTCAAGGGCTCTGCCGAACGGAAGCGGATGGCATTGGCCACGATAGAGTTGGCAGCATTGCTCTGATTGGTCTCGGCACCTCCGCTCAGGCCGTTGATTTTTGTATAAGCCAGGCGAGCATTAAAGTCAAGACTCAACCACTGATTCAGGTTGGCATTGATTTTGGCATTGACATTGTTTTTGCTATAACCAGAATTACGCATGATGCTTGTTTCGCCATTATGAGCGAAACCTACATTATACTTCAGGTCCTTCGTGCCGCCACTGACGTTGGCATTATACTGACGTTGCGTTCCGGTACGGCCAAAGAGCTCGTCTTGCCAGTTGTTTCCGGCAACACTTTTCCAAATATCCAAATCGTCATAGTTACCGTAATCGGTAGTCCCCAACTCATGCTGATAAGCCACATAGTTGTAAGGATCCATCACTTTAATTTCCTTTGTGAGTTTTTTCCAGCCCAAAGAAGCGTTAAAGTTTACTTGGGTTTTACCTTCCTTTCCACTCTTGGTGGTGATAATGATAACACCATTGGCACCACGGGCACCATAGATGGCAGTAGAAGACGCATCTTTCAATACGTCGATAGTCTCTATTTCCGACGATGCGATATCGCTGATACTGCTTACGGGGAAGCCATCAACAATATACAGCGGAGAGTTGTCCTGCGACAAAGAGCCGCCTCCACGCACACGGATCTTGATGTCGGCATCGGGCGAGCCCTCGGTGGTCGTGATGTTCACGCCAGCCAATTTACCCGTCATGGCTTCGCCGATACTCGAAACCGGCATGTTGGCGATAGCATCAGATGAGATAGAAGATACCGCACCCGTGAGGTCTTTCTTTCTCACTGTACCGTAACCGATCACAACGACATCGTTCAAGCTGTTGGCCTCTTCATCCAGTTGCACGGTGACGGTTGTTTTACCTGCGACATTTACAACCTGGGGCTTCATGCCTACGTATGTAACCTTCACTTGCTTACTGTCGCCTTTCAGTGTCAAAGTAAAGTTGCCGTCAATATCGGTCACTGTGCCATTGGCTGCAACGCCCTGTTCCATTACTGTGGCACCAATAATCGGTTCGCCGATGTTATCGGTAACATTACCTTTTACTGTCTGCGCCTGAATGCCTCCCGCCATACACAGTAGGGCGATAATCAAAGACATTCGAATGCTCTTCAAATAGTTAGACATATGTTTGTAATATTTGATTGATAAAAATTTTTAATGTTATGTTGCTATTACCTATAAATATATCTCAGTATTACCTTTTGTGAGGTCTTCGTGCTTGGCGATGCCTTTTGTCATGGCAGACACTCTTTTTCGGGGTGATTGGTGCAACCTTAGCCGCCGTAGAAGTCGCGGCATCTGTACGATCACAGGTTTCTGTAGCTGTGTTTTCATGAAGGGTCACCTCTCTGCCGCTATAATAATCCAGCCCCTCTACGTGTTTGGTTTCAGGATAGTATTCATCGACGGCAGTGTTGGCATCGGCATTTTCCTGTTTCATCAGGTTTTCAACCAGGCTGTTGGCATACACCTCCAGATTGGTGTAATATCCCTTGGTATCAAGTGTTGTGGTAACAGCATCGGCAGCATCGTGGGGATTTAACCCGTTGGCACTTTCCCAGGCATCGGGCATGCCATCGCCATCGCTGTCAAAGCCGGCAGCACGACAGCCTGTGGGAAAGTTTTCTTCGGTATATCCTTTAACGTCGCTCACAAGGTCGATAATGCCGGGAAGTCTTGTCTTACTGCCGCAATAGGTGGCTGTTCCGTTCTTGGTTTCATTTACATAGCGTGCATCTACATCGTCACGATATTGCGAGGCACCGGCAAATGCGAGCACCTTGGCGTATGCCTTGCAGGCAGCATGTGTGGTGACCAGTCCCGAGTCGGCCTGCTGATCCATTCTGATAGCTACATATTCTTTGCCGGCATCAGTAACATGGGCTACCCCCTGATAGTAATTATTATTATCGGGCGTATACTGTTCGCCATGTATGTTTTTCGTTCCGTCATCAAAAGTTACTCCCGCCCAGTCATAATTTTCGGCTTTTTTGCCCGCGGCAGTAACATAGTTGCCCATGATGTGATAGCGACTGCTCATGCCCTGAAGATTGACATTGGTAGAATTGCCGGCATCGCCCACGCTGATTTGGGTTACACGGGTCTTGTTTTTCGTTGCCGGCCCGGCTTTATAGTAATTGCCCACGATGTTGATCTGACCGCCACCGGGACCGCCATAACAACCATTACCCGTGCCCCAGTTGTAGAGCACGCAGTTGCGGAAGTCAACGATCTCTGCCAATACCGTGTTTGGCCAGTGATAAGTAGGGTAGAGCAGATTGTCGGTATAGCCGTTCCATTCATAGCGGGCACCGTCGAAACGGGGAGCACGGTTGTCTACATGCCCTATATAATTATGGTGGAAGCTGGCGAGCTTGCCTCCCCATATACCTCCATAGCTGTGGGCTCCCTTGTCGTGCCCGGCGTTGGCAAGTGCTTCACCCAGCATGCACCACTGCATGGTGAAGTTATTGTTGTCGTAGAACGAAGCCAGCTCGTCGATGCTCCAGCTCACAGAACAGTGGTCGATGATGATGCCTGTTTGCTGGCGAGTCCAAAAAGCGTCGGCACCATCGTTCACATCTCTTTCCTGTCCACGGCGGAAACGCAGGAAGCGAATGATGCTGTTGGATTTGGGCGTGACAGTATAATAACGCAAAGTGATACCGGGATAAGGTGCCGTTTGCCCAAGAACAGTGGTGTTCTCGGTCATCTTTACGTCACTCTTCAGGGCGATGACACCTGCGACATCGAACACCACGATCTTCTTGCCTTTAGCCGTTACAGCTTCGCGAAAAGAGCCGGCGCCGGCGTCGTCGAGATTGGTCACATGCACCACTCTGCCACCACGACCGCCAGTGACATAACGACCATGCCCCTCGGCACCGGGGAAAGCCGGTGCCTGCGCCTCTGCCTGCGCTGCCGACAGAACACCAAGAGCCAGTAAGAGCGAAGTGTTCCAAAAGTTTTGAATTTTCTTCATTCGTGTCAAGATTGTAGGCAGACAGCCGAGAACTGCGTTCTTATGAGTTCTGCCTGTGGAAAGTTTTTTATTTAAGAGTGAAATGATTTGTTTGTTTCTTGTGTCAAGAGAGAATAAGTTGGGTTCGGATATTATTGTGCGTTGCTGCACAACATGGGGTTAATGCTATGTTCCTATTCCGCAGATAATGAGGATTTGGTTTCAGATAGTGATTATAATTTGTTGAATTGTTCTGTAGTCCTATTTTAGATAGGTATAGCAAAATTACAATATTAATTCCAAATAATAAAAAAAAAGAGTACGCAAACCATCACTTTTAACGTAAACGTTTTCAGAAAAAAATGCAGGTGTCAATTGGCACCGTTTACATGTAAAAACGAGTATCAAATCATTTGCAAGCCAATGTATAACAACATACCTGCTGGCTGAATTAATTCTTATCACCGAAAAAGTCTGACGCGAGAGGTATCTTGACCACAAATGACACGAATGGGCACGAATTTGTGGTTATCTGACATATTGTATGATGTGGGTAACACAGCGAAAGGGGAGGCAGAGCCCGAAAAGACGGAGCAACGGGTTTGTAAGACACCATAACACTCTAACACTCTTTCCCTGCTCATCTTACAGATCATGTGGTGCAGACACTCTCTGCCTGAAAGTCAGCCTTTAGGTAGCCGTGGGTTGAAGCGTAGCGGAAACCTACGGTTAGTGGGAGCAGAAGGGCATGAGTCTGATAAGACTTCCCCTTGCCTGTCTGTTCGGGTTAAGAAAGGCCAAGAAAGCGTATGACTTCAACATATGAGTGCCCCGGAGGTGGGTTCCTGGCGCGGCGGGGAGGCGGAGACGAAGGGTGGGGTTGCCATTAATGCTTATTCGCGTTGCCATTAATACTTATTCGCGATGCGATTAATATTGATTCGCGATGCGATTAATACTGATTCGCAACGCCGATAAGCACTGCTTTGACAGTGAATCATACCTCAAAATGCGTAATTTCAGCATATTGAGGGGCAAATTGGACTGAAATCATGATGATAGTAAGGATACATTGTCATAACATTCTGATTATCAGCGAATAAGAATAACGTGAAATTGAGGCTAATGAAACGCACGAGGATCAACGTTTTTATGAGAACACTATTTCTGAGGCATGTTGGTTTTTCAAAATGATAGCATTTGAGGCAAAATGACGTGTAAAGTGTTATTTGGCTCCTTAGGCCCCGCTGATGGTAAGCTAAAACGGCTCTGCAATGTTCCGTGTGAGGACTTTTCACGAACGAAGTGAGTAAAAATGCGCTTAACTCCTCAAGCTCTTCGATGCGGTCGTCTTCTATCCGCTAATTCCAATTAGA
>LAHS01003525.1_pt1 | contig 26067 bp, 19 predicted proteins | sample 329651 | NCBI WGS metagenome assembly LAHS01 (sample SAMN03275699, study PRJNA271635) | activated sludge metagenome | isolation source: sample C-1 Sludge from hydrolytic chamber (first chamber) of Anaerobic... | reverse complement strand
TGTGTCAAGAATGCGTGCGATAAGAAGAACTGCGTCTGCACCAGCGCGGTATGAGATATCGACTTCGGCAGGAGATAAAAGAAAGTCTTTACGGAGAAGTGCAGGACGGCGAAGTGTTTTTAGCGCAGTCGTTTTTCCGTCATCGTGATTTTGTGAGGACGTACCTTTAAGCGAGCACGCATAGTCATCGACAGCCTTTGCTGCGTTCATAAGATCATACAGACTTCCTTTAAAAAATTTTTTTTCTGTGAGCACACTGATTGCTTCTGCTCCTGCTTTGTAATACAGCACAGAAGTTGCAGCTGCATCGAGATCAGGCGCAATGTCACCTTTGCTCGGTGACGCGCGCTTTATTTCCAGAACAGCGCCTTTTTCGGCAAGAAACGGTGTTACTGGCCGTGTGCGCTTTTCGGGAATGGCAGCGCCGAATGTAAGTCCGAACTGTGCGATGTCCGCTTTTCTCTGCGAAATTATTTGTGTGAGTATGTCATGTTTCGGTATCGTATTGTCGAGCTTCATGTCAGAATCCTTTTTATTTTATGCTGCGTTTGATACTGCTTTTACTTCGTCGAGCTTTGCTTTTGCTTTGCCTGAATCGATTGCGCTGAGTGCCATCGCGTATCCGTCTTTTAACGAATGAGCGCGGCCTGTAATGTAGAGAACGGCGGCTGTGTTAAGTCCGACTGCCGCTCGTATCGACTTGCGTCCTTTTCCGGAAAGAACATCGAGCGCGAGATTTGCATTGTCTGCGCCGGTGCCGCCGGAAAGCTCGTCATCAGAGCATCCGGTGATTCCGAAGTCAGCAGGATTTATCATGTATTTGTTTTCGTTTTCTTTTTCGTCAATCTGGAAAACGTATGTCTGTTCAACAGGGCTGATTTCGTCATAGCCGTCTTTTGAGCAGATGACCATAACTCGTTTTGCGCCGAGGCGTTTTGCAGCTCTTGCTACAGGCTCAAGAAGATCGGGACTGTACACACCGAGCACTTCATACTGTGCGCCAGCAGGATTTGTAAGCGGGCCGAGAACGTTCATAATCGTTTTGATGCCGAGTGTTTTTCTGACAGGGCCTGCGAAACGCATCGCGCTGTGATAAATCGGCGCCATGAGAAAACCGAAATTTGTTTTCTTAATAAGATCAGCTGTTTTTTCAGGCGGTGTGTCGATTTTAATTCCGAGCGCTTCGTAAAAATCTGCTGCTCCTGATTTGCTCGATACTGCGCGGTTGCCGTGCTTTGCCATCGGCTGCCCGCAGCTTGCCGCAACGAGTGCAGAAAGTGAACTGATGTTGAAGCTGCCTTTGCCGTCGCCGCCGGTGCCGACTATTTCTGCGAGTCCTGTTCCTTCAATCGGAAGCTTTCTCTTTTTGCGAGCGAGAACACTTGCGCATCCTGCCATTTCGCTTGCTGCCGGTCCTTTCGCTGCCATCGCAGTAAGAATTGCGCTTGTAACGCGCTCGTCCAATGTTCCGTCGGTAAGGTTTTCCATAAAGAGAGCGGCAGTTTTTTCGTCGAGATCTTTTTTAGCGCAAAGCTGATTAAGAATGTCTGATACAGGAAGATTTTCGCGGCGGTAGTTGAGAAATGCGCGGAACAGATCGTCGCCGTTTTCGCTTGCTATGCTTTCCGGATGAAACTGGATTCCTTCAATCGGGAGAGTCTTGTGGCGGATTCCCATGATGTCGCCGTCTTTAGCGCGCGCAGTCACTTCAAAATCAGGGCTGAGTGTGCTTTCGTCGATGACGAGCGAATGATAGCGCGTGAATTTTCCTTTCTTGCCTATGATGCGGAACAGTCCGCGGCCGTCTGTGTCGATTTCTTCAACGACACCGTGGCGTATGAATTTTGCGCCGACAATCTTTGCGCCGAATGCCTGACCGATTGCTTGGTGGCCGAGACAAATGCCGAGAATCGGTACTTTGCCGGCAAAATATTTTATTGCTTCAATAGAAATGCCTGCGTCTGTCGGAGTTCCCGGACCGGGGCTGATGACGAGATAATCGGGCTTCAGTGCTTCAACATCGGCGATTGTACATTCTTTAGAACGAAGCACTTCGACTTTGTCACCGCTCAACCGTTCGAGCGCCTGAACAACATTGAATGTAAAAGAATCATAATTATCAATAACGCAGATCATAGACATCCTCCTGTCTTATATGTTGTCCGCTGTGATGAGCACAGCGGTAATCATTCTTATTCGAATACGCTGCAATTCCGCTTTATTATGAATTAGTTTTTTGCTGCTCAAGGACAGCACGCAGCGCGCCAAGCTTTTCGTTTGTCTCTTCCCATTCGCGGCCGGGGTCGCTGTCATATACGATGCCGCCGCCGGCTTGAAGCGTCCATGTGTTTTCCTGCTTGAGCGCGCACCGTATAGCGATGCAGAAGTCAAGGTCGCCGTTTGACTGAATGTAGCCGACAGAACCTGCATAGAAACGGCGTTTTGTTTTTTCGAGTCCGCTCAGAATCTGAATCGCGCTGATTTTAGGCGCGCCGCTTACAGTTCCTGCAGGGAAGGCGGAACGGAGCACTTGTATCTGCTTGACTCCGGCTTTTATTTTTCCCTGCACATCGCTTACAAGATGCATGACGTGGCTGAACATTTCGCAGTCCATATAGCGCACGACTTCAACGCTTCCGCTTTCGCACACGCGGCCGAGATCGTTGCGCGCGAGGTCGACAAGCATGAGGTGTTCCGAACATTCCTTTTTGTTGCCGAGCAGCTCTGCCTTTAATTTTTCATCCTCAGCAGCGTTCTTTCCTCGGCGGCGTGTTCCTGCAATCGGGCGGATTGATGCAACGCCGTCACGCACGCGAACGAGGCTTTCCGGCGAAGCTCCGACAAGCTGCCTGTTGCCAAAGTCTAAGTAGAGAAGGTATGGCGACGGATTCACCGAACGGAGCCTGCGGTATATTTCGAGCGCGCTGTTTGCGCACTCAAGCTGCAGACGGCGCGAGGGAACAGCCTGCAGAAGATCGCCTGCGATGATATGTTTTTTTATGGCCGCAACTTTTTCTTTGTATTCGCGTTCGCTCTGCGCAAGGTCCGTAATCGTGCGCACAGTTTGCGGCGTTTCAGGCGGCTCAAGGTAACAGAAGTCCATGTCGCCAAGACGCTTCTGTAAATTTTCCATTGCACGCTCAAGGTCTATCTGGTGCTCGTTGTAGTTGAGCGCGAATATGTGGAGCTTTTCGGTAAAGTGATCGAATACAATGTAAATGTGTCCGGCAACAAATTCGCTTTCCGGAATATGAAGCTCGTCTGTCTGGGGAGCAAGCGTGATAGTGTCGCACCGCGCGCAGAACTCGTAGCTCAGGTAACCGATGCCGCTAGCCGGAACAGGAATTGCATTCGGGACACGTGTTCCGCCTGAAGATGCAACAGTTGTCATATCGTTTTGTTCAGCAACATAGAGAAGCGCGTCGAGAATATCAGTTTCATGCGGTTTTTTGCTTCCTGCGGAAACAGTTTCTTCCGGCTGATTTTTCTGCGGTGCAAACGGCACGCGCCGTCCGTCGATGATAAAAGCGATTCCCTCGTCATCCTGCACAATATGGAATGCTTCTTCTGTCATCAGAATCGAATAGCGCTCTTTTCCGCGCGAAAAACTTGCGCTTTCAAGAATTGCTTTTGCGCCTATTTTTCTCGCGAGTGAGTACGGCGTGTAGCGGTCGCAGTTAATGCAAAAATATAATGAATCTGAACGTGTCATCAAATACTCCTGTTTCTTTAGAAAGAAACAACTTATGATGATACTATAAACAGTAACAATGTTTCTGTCAAGAGAAACATTGGAAAAATGTGCTTTTTATCTGGTAAATTATGCTTTTTTTTATATCGTATATCGTTATAATAGCGTTATGCAGGATACAACAATTATTACAAACAGCCCCATTGGGCAGCATCTCGAAAAAATCGCGGATCCGGAACAGGTTTCATACCTCATGTTCAACAAGAAGAAAATTCAGCTTGTCGCTAAACTTTCTATCGGACGCGATCCCGAAAATGACATTGTGATTGAAAATAAACTCGCGAGCCGTCATCATGCGCTTATTCAAAAAATTCGCGATGCTTACTTTCTCAAGGACGAAAACAGCACGAACGGAACGTTCCTTAACGGACATCGTATTCCTGTCGACAAATATGTGAGGCTCAATGCCGGCGACAAGATTACGATTGGCTCTGTCAATCTTGTTATGGCGTGATATCAGTGGGCTTTATTAATCTGCACGAAGAGCTTGATTCATTTCTTACGGCGAAAACACTCCCTGATCATGATCAGCTTCTTTCCCTTATAGATAACTGTGTTTCTGTTCTTGAATCGGAGCCGCTGTCATACCGTCCTCAGACGGATACAGACCATAAGCCAGGCGGTCTTCTTGATTTTACTTTGGACGGAAATCAGGAACTTCCTCTTGTAGTCGTTCCCGATCTTCATGCGCGCGGAAGTTTTATTATTAATATGCTCAACTATACATTCGCGGGCGGAATGAATGATGCTCAATTACCGCAGGAGTATAGAAACAAAACAGTTCTTTCTCTCCTGCGCGAAAATAAAATCAGAATCGTATGCGTGGGAGATGCCCTTCATTCTGAAATGAGGGGAATGAGCAGATGGATTGAAGCATTTCACGATTTCCGCAACGGAATATATGACGGCAAACCGATGACAGAAGAAATGCTTGAGGGAATCAGCCTGATTGAAATGATAACAGTGCTAAAAACTGCATTCCCTGCAAATTTTCATTTCTTGAAAGGCAATCACGAAAATATATTGAATGAAGATACGGGCGGAAATTATTCTTTTGTTAAATTTGCTGATGAAGGAAATATGGTTCCGGCGTTTATCCGCAAAGTATACGGCGATGCGATTCTTCACGTGTGGAGCTGCTGGGAACATGCGCTTCCTGTTTGCGCAGTTTTTTCAAATTGTGTAGTGAGCCACGCAGAGCCGAGACGAACATTCTCTCGCAAGGAAATTATTAATTACCATGACAATGAAGATGTCGTTTCCGGACTTACGTGGACAGATAACGATGATGCTGAAAATGGCAGCGTTGAAAATACAATGGTGAATCTGATTGGGAAAAAACGGACGGAACATGCTGTCTGGTTCGGCGGTCACCGGCCGGTTGAAGGCACGTATGCTCTTCGTCAGAATGGAAAATATGTGCAGATTCACAATCCTGATGAGCAGAATGTTGCGATTGTTATTCCGGGAAAAATATTTAATCCGGAAAAAGATATTTACAGTGTCCAATAGCACAGTCAATAATAGAGGATATGTATATGGCTGAACCAGTTCCTGATTTTATCGGTAAATACCGCATTATCGGTCTCGTCGCGCGGGGCGGCATGGGAGCAGTGTACAAAGCTGTTCATCCGACGCTTCGCCGTCTTGTCATATTGAAAAAACTTACGATTCGGAATAATAAGACTGTCCGCGAACGATTTAAACGCGAGGCGCAAATTCTCCTTGACCTTCAGAGTCCGTACATTGTTCATCTTTACGATTATTTTATTGAAGGAAATTCGCATTACATTGTAGAGGAATGCGTGGAAGGAATGTCGCTCGACAAAGTGATTGAAAAACAAGTCGCGCTCGGCACAGAACTTTCGCTTCTCGTTTTTCTCGATGCATGCTATGCGCTTAAATATGCGCATGCAAAAGGAATCGTGCACCGTGATATTAAACCGGGGAACATTCTTATTTCACGCCGCGCTGAAGTAAAGCTTGCGGACTTTGGCATTGCGAGCTCTGAAATGGAAGACGATGTTGTGCCATCAGGTGATACAGCAGAAAGCTCAGTTGATTCAACATTGACGCAGAGCGGTGTAACGCTTGGAACTCCTGCGTATATGTCGCCTGAGCAGATTGAAGATTCACGCTCCGTAGATAACAGAGCTGATATTTATTCTATGGGAGTCATGCTGTATGAAATGGTGACAGGCTCGCGCCCGTTCCCGTCTAATCTTTCAAATGAAACGCTTAATAAGATAAAACACGGTAAGTATATTTCTCCCAGAAAAATTGACAAGTCGATTCCGCCTGTTATATGCAAACTTATTGCGCGGATGCTCAAGGCGAATCCGAACAAAAGATATAAAACAATTGATCCGGTGATACGGATTGTCCGCCATTATCTTTCGCGCTTCAACACACATGCTCTCAGAGTTGCGCTTGCGCAGACTGTTATTACTCAGCGTCAGTTTGCAATTCCGCAGTTCCAGCCGAAAAAAAGGCTGGGCAGAACAATCGGGCTGTCGATTGCCGCGTGTGCAGTGCTCGGTGCCGGAGGCTATTATCTTTGGCAGGAAGGATATATTCATCAGACGATACTCAGAAACTGGTACACGCCTGTTGATCTTACGATGAGAATGCCTTCAACTGCGAGTGCCGATGCCGACCTTCCTGTGCGCGCATTTTTCTTTTACGATGACAACAATACAATTCCGGAAGTGAAGGGAAGCAGACGGGTGTTTACCGAAGCTGCATGGGATTCAAAAAACAAAAAGAACGGAACGACGACAATTGTGTCTCGTCCGGCGGCTGCGAACAAAACATATGCAATCAAAACTGTGTATCTTCGCCCTGGTAAATACAGAATTAAAGTTGCTGCAGGTCCGTATATTCTGTGGCAGTCAGTGAGCGTCGGAAAAAAAGATGTGAACCTTTCGCTCGATTTTCTCCGCAATGCGCGAAGATCGCTCGCGCTGCAGATACAGGCATTCGATACACGGAGCGGAAAAAACATAACGGAGAACACTTCATTTTATTTGAACTGGAATAATGACTGGGTTCCTGTTGAGCAAGTGCCGAGGGAAGAATTGATGACGGGCACTGTCTGGAAAGTAAAAGCTCTGGCAGACGGATATAAAGAAAAAATATTCTCGCTGATGATAGACTGGTATCAGGACGATGTTTTTATTAAAGCAGGCCTTGAACCGGCACGTTAGCAGCTTCCATTCCCGGCACATACATAGTCGCCTGGTTTTTGCCGTGTTCCTTTGAACGGTACAATGCAGCGTCTGCGCGCGGATAGAGCTGTGCAAGCGATATGCCGTGTTCGGGGAAGAGTGCAACGCCGATGCTTGCTGAAATTTTAATGCCGAGTCTTTCTTCGGGGAATGTTTCCGCGCATCCTTCGATTACTTCCTGTGTGCGGCGCCAGAGAATATCTTTTTCGATGTTCGTTGCAAATACAAGAAATTCATCTCCGCCGATTCGCGCAATGATATCATCTTTATGGAATACCGAATTCAGCAGGAATGAAAATTTAATAAGAACTTTATCGCCGAACAGATGGCCGTGAGAGTCATTCAGCGTCTTAAAATTGTCGATATCAAAAATAATAATGCCGTGATGCGCATTCTGATTTTTCATTGCCTCTGCTACGAGCATTTCCATGCTGCTTCTGTTGTACAGCTTTGTAAGCGGATCATGCTGCGCTTTGTCGATGAGGTTAAGCTCTTCAGTCTTTTGACTCGTAATGTTTTTAATGATAATAAGAGCGCATATATCAGCTGTTTTTCTGTTTTTCATCATATACGCCGAGAATCTGACCCAGCCGCCTTTTGTGTTCGGCGTGTCGCGTCTGTATTCAACAGACATCTGGAGTTCTCCGCGGTTGTATATTGAAAGCATTGAATCCGGGGATATTGCTTTGAATACGTGCGGCGCGTCTTCTAAATTGACCCGTGTCACGCATGCTTTTTCGACCATGTCTGTATACGAGCACTCATACGAGAGATCGAGGTCTGTATACATTTCCGGCTGTTTAACGATGAAAACATTTTTTGTCAGATTGACTTCATATACATACAAAGCCCCTTCGACGAGAGCCATTTTATACTGAGACCATCGTTCCATCTGATCGGTAAGCATCTGGAGCTGAGAAGTGAGGGCATCGATGTTCTTCTGAAGTTGCACGAGCTTTATATTTTCATTCATAATATATATTTAAATCATAAACACGGTTTAAATATCTGTCAAGAAAAAGCCTTTTGAGAGGCAGAACAGAGCGAAGGAAGTTTACTTGCCAATTGACGTTCGTTATGAGTATATTACATACATGAAAAATGCGAAAAATGACAGCGATAAGCTGAATGAAGATACTAAAAAGAAGAGAAGTGACAAAACTTCAGAGTCAAAATCTGCATCAGACGGCGTAAAAAAGTCATCTGACGGCGATAAGGCGCAGGCCGGCGGCGACGGCTCTTCAATCATTCCTGTAGAACAAGTTCTTCCGAACAAACTGTTTCTGATTCCGCTTCAGGGGCGCCCGATATTCCCCGGCATTTTTACGCCTCTGATGATTAATTCTGCGGACGATACAAAAGTCGTAGAGCAGGCATACAGCGGCGACGGATTCATCGGCATTGTAATGCTTAAAAATGATGTGGAGAATCCTTCTATCGCTGATCTGCACGATGTTGGAACTGCCGCACGTATCATCAAAAAGATAAATCTGCCCGACGGCGGAGTGAATGTTTTTATCTCGACAATAAAACGCTTTAAAATACGCAAGGCACTCAATTCTTCTACGCCGATGGTTGCAGCTGTCGATTATCTCGACGACGAGGAAGACGACACATTTGAAGTAAAAGCGCTTACGCGTGCAATTATCAGCGAGATGAAAGAAGTGAGCGAGAACAATCCTCTGTTCAGCGAAGAAATGCGGCTGAACATGGTGAATATCGACCATCCTGGAAAAATAGCTGACTTTATCGCTTCAATTCTCAACATCGACAAAGACGAGCAGCAGAAAGTGCTCGAAATGCTTAATGTCCGCGCGCGCATGGAGCAGGTTCTTGTCTACATCAAAAAAGAGCAGGAGCTTCTGCACATTCAGAAAAAGATTCAGAATGAGCTGAACGAGAAAGTCGAAAAGAATCAGCGCGAGTATTTCCTCCGCGAAGAGATGAAGTCGATTCAGGACGAGCTTGGAGAAAGCGCCGGCGGCAATGCTACAGACTACTCGAAATTCAAGGCAAAAATAGACGCATTCAAATTCGAAGGCGAGATAAAAGAAACGGTGTATGACGAGCTTGAGAAATTCAAACTCATGGATCCGAACTCCGGCGAGTTTATCGGAACGCGCAACTATCTTGAGCTTATAACAGAACTGCCGTGGAAAGATACACCTGCGGAAAATTATGATCTTGCTTCCGCTCATAAAATTCTTGAGCACGACCACTATGGCCTCGATGACGTCAAGAAAAGAATCATGGAATACCTTGCGGTGCGCAAGCTCAAGAAAGACAACAAAGGTTCAATTCTACTTCTTGTTGGACCGCCCGGAGTCGGCAAGACAAGCGTTGGTCATTCGATCGCAAACGCAATGAACAAGCCGTTCTACCGATTCAGCGTTGGCGGCATGCGCGACGAGTCAGAAATAAAAGGACACCGCCGCACGTATATAGGCGCAATGCCCGGAAAAATTATCGAAGGACTCAAGATTACAAAAACGAAAAGTCCTGTCTTTATGATAGACGAAGTCGACAAACTCGGCGCAAGCTATCAGGGAGATCCTGCGAGTGCGCTTCTGGAAGTTCTTGATCCTGAACAGAATGTGAACTTCCGCGATACTTATCTCGATCTGCCGTTCGATATTTCTGACGTGTTCTTTATTCTCACGGCGAACACGCTCGACACAGTGCCGGAGCCTCTTCTTGACCGTGCGGAAATCATACAGCTTTCCGGCTACATCGATCAGGAAAAACTTGAGATTGCAAAGAAGTACCTTATTCCGAAGAACCTCGCGAAGAACGGTCTTGAAAAGAATCAGGTGAAGTATTCAAAGGACGCGCTTATGCGCATTGCTGAGGAATATGCGCGCGAAGCAGGTGTGCGCAACTACGAAAAGGCGCTCGACCGCATTCACCGCAAGATAGTTACCGAAGAGCTTACGGGAATTCCTGCGGACGCAAAAAAGTCTGTTGACGTGACGAAGACTGCTGATGAAAAGACAATGTCTAAATTCAAAAAGCAGACGTTTACAATCGAAGCAAAAGACCTCGAGAAATATCTCGGCAAGCCTGTGTTCGACGAAAGCGAAATCAAGCGCGCAACGGTGCCTGGAACTGCAATCGGTCTTGCATGGACAAGCATGGGCGGCGATACGCTTCTTATCGAAAGCATTTCGTTCCCGAGCGAAAAGGGCGGCCTCCAGCTTACCGGACAGCTCGGCGACGTAATGAAAGAGAGCGCGCAGATTGCAATGAACTGGGTAAAACAGTATGCAATTGAGCACAAGATAAAAGAGCCTGAATGGTTTGAAAAGAATACTATTCATCTTCACATACCAGAGGGCGCAACGCCTAAGGACGGACCGAGCGCTGGCATCACGATGGCAACAACATTCATGTCTCTCGTAACTGGCCGTGTCATAAAGCCGAATCTTGCTATGACTGGCGAGCTTGCTCTTACCGGCAAAGTAATGCCGATCGGCGGTCTTCGTGAAAAGACTGTCGCTGCAAAACGCAACGGCATAAAGACAATTATGATTCCGAAGGCGAATGTGCGCGACCTCGATGAGATTCCTGATCACGTAAAGGAAGGAATTACTTTTATTCCTGTATCAGAAGCGATGGACGTGATGAAATTCGTGTTCCAGCCGTCGAAGAAAAAGGAAGAGAAAGTAGACTACGGATTCTAACTCGGTAATAGTTATTATTACAGAATAACTGCTGAAGTGCACTTTACTTCAGCAGTTTTTTTTACGGCAGAAATCCGATTGAAGAGAGCCATTGTTCAAGATCATCGTTCCAGTGGTACGTCTTCATAATGTAACTGTTTGTCAGCATGCCGAAATCGTGGCCGCCCTTGTCGTAAACGGCGAACCTGTACGGTATCTTTTTTGCCTCAAGCGATTTGCACAGCAGAACACTGTTTTCAAACTGAACGACGGGGTCGTCGCGGCATGCAAGAACGTAGCACGGCGGCATGTCGTCAGGTATCTGGTTTTCCATTGAGAACTGGAGTTTACGCTCGTCACTCATGTCGCGTCCCAAAAGGCTTTTCCGCGACCACACATTGGCAATGTCGTCGCGCATTGAGACGACTGGATAAATCGGAATGACGAAATCGGGGCGGAGACTCACGTCTGTTTTAATGCCGAATTTTTCAAGCTCGTTGTACTTCTGCGAAAATGCGCCAGACATGAGCGCCAAATGTCCGCCGGCGGAAAATCCTATGACGCCGATTTTGTGCGGATCGATGCCGTATTCTGCTGCGTGTTCGCGGACAAGAAGGACTGCGCGCTCGATGTCCTCAAGCTGGCACGGGTAGTGGCAGCCGCCTTCTGCAACGCGGTAGCGGAAATTAAAAGTCGCTGCACCGAGTGAGTTGAACCATTGCGCGCTTTTGTGTCCTTCATTGTACATGCCGAGATGATGATAGCTTCCGCCGGGGCAGATGATGACAGCAGTGCCGTTGTTCTTTTCTGGAATCGATGCGAACAAAACTGACTGTTCAGATTCCTGAACGCCTTTTATTCCTTTCCAAATTTCAATAGAAAATTTTTTGCAAGAAACTTTTTCTGCGGTGAGCGGAAATAAAAGTAAGGAACAAATAAATGATGCGATAAAACAATAATGTGATTTCATAAAAGATGAACATAAGTATACCCGTTAAAAAATATCTGTTCAATAAAAAGGTCAGCCTGTAAAAGAACGCAGCATGTACGGAATGAATAAATGATTAGTCATTTTTAATTGCCAAAAAAAGGAAAGTGCCCGTATACTTTTTGTAAGAGGTATTCACTATGGCTGAAAAAATCGAAGTAAAGTTTTACATCTGCCGCCACTGCGGAAACATCATCGGAATGATTTATTCAAGCGGCGTAAAAGTCGTATGCTGCGGAGAGCCTATGCAGGAGCTTGTGCCGAATGTAACGGACGGCGCAAAGGAAAAGCATGTTCCTGTAGTGACAGCGAAAGGAAACATGATTCACGTTGCCGTCGGCTCTGCTGCGCACCCGATGGAAGCGGACCACTACATCATGTGGATTTACATTCAGACAGAAGCCGGCGGACAGAGAAAATCTCTTAATCCGGGAGATAAGCCAGAAGCGGAATTCGCTCTTGCCGGCGGCGACAAGTTTGTTGCGGCATACGCATACTGCAACAAACATGGTCTGTGGAAGTCGAACTAAATCAGATATCTATTCCGAGCCACTGTTTTACGCCGAGACCAAGCGCGAATGAAAGAACTGCGACGCTTATGGATATGATTGCCATTTCGCCGAATTTCTTCCAGAAAGATTCGCTCTTTGACACTGCGACATAGAACATGAACACGGCAATAAGAAAGATGACTATTGATGCAAGAATAAGAACTGCCGCGAGGCATGCGTCTTTCGGCAGCAGAAGATAAGGCAGAATAAGAAGTACGACAGTGAGCATGTAGACACCGCCCGTATACAGAGCGCTCTTTGCTGCATGCTTGTTGCCGTCTGCCTTTTCACTTAAGTAGGCGCTGCTTGTCATAGACAGCGTGGCTGCAATGCCTGTAATAAGGCCGGAAAGCGCTACGAGACGGTTGTTGCGCATTGCAAATGTAAGACCGGCAAGCGTTCCTGTAAGCTCAACAAGAGCGTCGCTTAAGCCGAGCACCATGCTTCCTACATACTGCAGTCGCTCCTCATCAAGCATATCGAGGAGTGCGGCTTCATGGCATGTTTCGTCGTGAGCAATCTGCGTTGCTTCGGGAACCTCGCCGGAGATTGTTTCGTATGCAGGACTTGCATTGTGCTCTCCGCCTTCCATCAATTTAAGGATAAACGTGTATCCGAAGATACGCGCAAGAATTGTATACAATGTAACTTTTCCCATGTGCGGCTTTACTTTCTGCCCGGTGATGCTTTCCCAGATGCCGCCATGTTTTTTTTCTTCCGAAGAGCATTTAAGAAGGACTTCTCTGTTTTTTTCATCCTTTACCATGCCGGCAATATTTTTATAAATAAGACATTCTGTTTCTTCGTTGCGCTGCGCGCCAAGAAGAAACTCGCGTGTTTTCGGTTTAAGTGCGCGCGGTGATGTGTTCGTTTCTGACATAGACAAAGTCTCCTTATAGAATGAATCAAAACAATACTGATAGGATCAGAATGTGTATACTATAGCGCAATCAGCGAAAAAAAGATATTGTCAGTGAATGATGATAGTTAAAAAGACAGCAGCATATATCAGTTCATTTATAAAAAAAGAAACAGTGTTCTGCATTGCATGTGCATGCGCAGTTATCAGTTCATTTTTTGTTCATCCGTCTGCGGCGTATATTTCATACATTGATTTTAATACGCTCGCAATGCTTTTCTGCCTTATGACGACTGTCGCCGGCCTTGAAAAATGCGGCGTTTTTAAAGTGCTCGGCGAAAAGCTGTGCGCGCATGTGAGTTCTGTCAGGTCTTTGTCATTCGTCCTTGTGCTTCTTCCCTTTTTTATCAGCATGTTTATTACGAATGATGTTTCGCTTATAACATTTGTACCGTTTGCGCTTCTGCTTCTTTGCTCGCAGAATAATCTTCCCGGATGGATTCCGATGTATGTTGTCGTTCTTCAGACAGTTGCGGCAAATACAGGAAGCATGCTCACACCGATTGGTAATCCGCAGAATTTGTTTATCTACGGAAAAACAGGCATGAGTCTTGTTTCATTTCTGCTGGTGATGATGCCGTATACTGCTCTTTGCGCATGTCTTCTTGTCGTGTCAATTTTCTTTGTGCCGAACATAAAACTCGAGTATTCTTCATCTGCTGATAAACAAAATATGGAAAGAATTACGATAGTCCGGATTGCACTGTACGGATTTCTGTTTGTATGCTGCCTGCTTGCTGTTGTTCACATTATTCCGAAGTTTGTGCTCGTACCTGTTGTGCTTGTATCGGTTATTATTGCTGACTATAAGACGCTTCTTTCCGTTGACTATGTGCTTCTTCTCACATTTACGGCATTTTTTATTTTTACCGGCAACATCGGTGCAATTGCACCGGTACGGCAAATGCTGGAAACTACAGTCCAGAACAATGAGTGCGCTGTCGCTGTTGCTGCCAGCCAGATAATAAGCAATGTACCTGCGACGCTTCTTCTGTATCCATTTTCACAGAATGTTGAGTCTCTTCTTATTGGTGTAAATGTCGGCGGGCTTGGAACACTCGTAGCGTCTCTTGCGAGCCTTATATCATTCAAAATTTATACGAGACAAAACGGAAAAGCCGCAAAATATCTTTTGTTTTTTACCATAATAAATTGTATTTATCTGGCGCTGCTTCTTGTTTTGCATGCAATTATCAGATGAATTATAACAAATTGTTTTCAGAGAATTTAAGTCACTTTAAAGCAATATCGTTAATGATAGACGTATGTTAGAAACAATATTTTTATCATTTTTTGTTACTGGATCTGCAGCTGCTGTTTGTATCAGCGCAGTGATGATTTTTGTCGACAGCTTATTATTTGACAGAACAAATAAGTCCTGTAAATCCAATGCAGAAAATGCCAGGAAATAATAAAAACTTTTATTTAAACTCCTTGTTGTACTGAACACTTTTTTCGTCTATACTGCAAGACATGAGTGAATATGCACGTGTCTTTTTAAAGGCAAAAGAAGAAAATGAAGTCGAGCAGGGTTTCCCCTGGGTATTCGACAATGAAATAGCATTCGTAAAATTCGAAGCGGCTGACGGCAGCGGATGGAAACAGACGCCGCTTGCAGAGTGTGCTGTTGAAGACGGAAGCGTCGTCGAAATATACACAAAGGCCGGCGGATTTCTCGGTACCGGTGTTATCAACAAAAAATCTAAAATCACTGTACGCCTGATTGGAAGCGAACATGCTGATAAAATCATGGCAGATCCAGAGTCGTTCTATCTGAAAAAGATTCAGAATGCATACGACCTGAGAAAAATTCATTACGATATAAAAGATTCTTATCGTCTCATCTACGGTGAAGCTGACTTTATTCCAGGTCTCATTGTCGAGCGGTACTGTGACATTAATAAGAATGTCTATCTCGTTGTTCAGTTCCTTTCGCTTTCATGCGACAAATTCAGAAATGAAATTCTTTCTGCTCTCCGCAAAGTAACAAAACCGTACGGAGTGTATGAGCGCAGCGATGCAGGTGTGCGAGAAAAGGAAGGACTTGATGAACACGCGTGCTGGATAGGCGAAGTCCGTGATGAAATAATAACGATCCGCGAAAATGATATCGATATAGAAGTTGATATTGCGCATGGTCAGAAAACAGGTTACTTCCTCGATCAGAAAGACAACAGAAAAGTAGTCGGCTCTCTCTGCAGCGGAAAGCGTGTTCTCGATACGTTTACTCATACCGGTGCATTCGGATTGAATGCAGTGAAGGGCGGCGCAAAGGAAGTTATCTCTGTCGATATTTCGCAGGAAGCTGTCGACATGGTGAACCGCAACATAAAGCTTAACAAGGCAGAAGGCAAAATGAAAGCTGTCTGCGCCGACGTGTTCGACCTGCTCAAACAGTACGAAGCGTCAGGTGAAAAATTCGACGTGATTATTCTTGACCCGCCTGCTTTTACAAAGAGCGCAAAACTTATTCAGAAAGCGTACGGCGGATACAAAGAAATTAATCTTCGCGCTATGCGCCTGCTTAACGAAAACGGAATTCTTGTTACATGCTCATGCTCTTATTTCTTTGACAGTGAAATGTTCTACGGCATGGTGATGAAAGCTGCCGAAGACAGCCACAAGCGCGTGCAGGTGATTGAAAAGCGCGGCGCTGGTCCTGATCATCCTGTTCTCCTCGGATATCCGAAGTCTGAATACCTTAAGTGTGCTGTCTGTCGTGTCATCTGAAAAAAAAGAATACAACAGCATTGTTCTTCTCGGTCCGACAGCAGTAGGCAAAACGGCAATCGGTGTGCGTCTTGCACTCGCGACGGGCGGAGAAGTAATAAGCGCGGACAGCCGGCAGGTGTACAAAGGCCTTGATATAGGAAGCGGCAAGGATTTAGCTGACTACGACATTTCTCCGTCAGTCCATGTGCCGTATCATCTGATTGATATTACCGATCTTTCGCGCGAATACAATGTGTTCGACTATCAGCATGATTTTTACCGCACGTTTGCCGAGCTGCTCGACCGCGGAGTGCTTCCCGTCGTTGTGGGCGGAACAGGAATGTACGTTGACGCTGTTGTTCGCTCGTATGATCTTATGCCTGTTCCAGAAAACAAAGAGCTTAGAAAAGAGTGCGAGTCAAAATCACTTGAAGAACTCGCAGCGATGCTTATGTCCGAAAAAGAAAATATTCACAACAAGTCAGACATGGCAGACAGAGAACGCATTATCCATGCGCTCGAAATAAACCGCTACATGAAAAGCGATGAGTGCGAAAAACTCCGCCGATCTCTTCCGCCTCGTCCCGATATACGTCCGCTCGTAATTGGTACAATGCTTGACAGAAAACTTGTGCGCGCCCGTATTTCAAAAAGACTCCGCGAACGTCTGGACGCAGGAATGATTGAGGAAGTTGAGCGTCTCCATAACGAAGGCGCGTCATGGGATCGTCTTGAGCGCCTCGGTCTTGAATATCGTTTTGTAAGCGAGTATCTTCAGAAAAAAATTGTGACAAAAGAAGAGCTGTTTGAAAAACTGAATACGGCAATCGGTCAGTTCGCAAAGCGGCAGGAAACATGGTTCCGCGGAATGGAAAAGAAAGGTGTGGATATCAACTGGCTTCCTGAAGATCCTGATACGAATGTTCGTCTTGAGGCTGCTATAAATCTGCTGAAGAAGAACAACGTTCTGTTTGAGTAAAACATTTTTTATCAATCAGTTTTTGCGCTGAAAAAATCGTCCATTTTTAATTAAAAAACACTTAATGATTTTCACCGTGTGCCGACAATTAAAATGTAATTGTTATTGGGCATTTCGTAATGTCCGAAGGAGTACACAATGGGAACATATACCTTAAAAAGCATTGGTAAATCCACTGACTATATGACAGTCGTACGCGAAATGGATGATGGCTATGTCGTCCGCATCGTCCGTGATAAAGACGGATACAATGATATTACAACCGACTATATCAGCAAGGCTTTGTTTGACAGCTGCATCCGTACTGGCTACCTTACAAAAGTAGCTCAGCCGCAGAAAATGGCAGTCAACGCATAATACTTTTCATACTTTCTTGCTTCATCACAAAAGTGTACCGCTGCCGGCGGATTTTATCTGACAGGCTGTGGTACACTTTTTTTATATACCGAGGATCAGACGATGACTTTTTGCGATGCACATTTTCATCTTGTTCAGTGCGGGGCTGTTGCAGACAGTTCGAAAATGGAAAACTGTACCGGCTTCCGTTGCTGTACTTGCGCTCATGATCCTGAAGAATTCGCTGCTCAGAAAAAAATGACTGAAGATGCTAGTGACACAGTAATTGCATCGTTCGGAATTCATCCGCAGAATCCTGATGTATCATTCATACCTTTTCTTGAGCATGTTGCGGAAACAAAACAAATAGGTGCAATAGGCGAGGCGGGATTTGATCTTTTTACAGAAGAATATGCTTCGAGAATACATGACCAGGAAACGGTGTGGAGCGCGCAGGTTGAGATTGCTGCGCGGTTCGGACTTCCGCTTGTTGTTCACTGCAGAAAAGCGCTTGATAAAATTTTCCGCGACTCAAAAAAATTAAAACTGATTCCTGCAGTAGTCTTTCATTCTTTTATGGGAAGTCCTGCTGATGCAGAGTCTATTATGAATCGCGGAGTGAACGGCTTTTTCAGTTTTGGAAAACCGCTTCTAAACGGAAAAAAGAGTGCGGCAAAATGTGTTGCAGAACTGCCATTTGACCGTCTGCTTCTTGAAACTGACGCGCCGTTTCAAACACTGAAAGACGAAGAAAAAACAAGACCGGAAGAAATCGTCCGCGTGTATGAAAAAGCTGCATGCATTAGAAACTGCAGTATGGAAAATCTCGCAGAACAAGTTGAATTGAATTTTAACAGCGTGTTCTGCGGAAACAGGTGATTTATTTTAGAGACGTGCAAGCGTGTCTTTAATCGCAGCAAGCGCGATGTCGTATTCGGAAGTTACTTTTTTTGTAAGTACCGGAATGTCGCCCTGCGCTTTTCCTCTGAAAACATTTTCGAGCGCCTGCGCTGCTTCTCCAAGACGTTCCGTTCCAAGCTGGCGGCCGGCGCCTTTTACGAGATGAACATATTTTGCGCCTTCCTCATAATTCTTTGCGGCAGCGAGTTCTTCAAGATGTTTCGTGCTGAACGGAATATCGTTTATAAATGATTCAAGAAGCGTCTTGTATAAATCCTTGTCGTTGTCAACCATGTCGAGCGCTGATTTTACATTGAGCACTTGTTTTTCATTTGCTGAGTCTGTCATAAAAATCTTCTCCTTTATCTGTTGTAATGACGAACGCCGGAAGATTTTTTACCGTAACAAGACGGACTGCTTCCATGCCAAGGTCTTCATAGTCAATTATTTTCTGGGATGAAATATACTCGCTTGCGATGAGCGCCGCAATTCCGCCCGGAGTTCCTAAATAAAATGCGTGATACTTTGCGCATGCATCTTTCCACGCTTTGCTTCTGTTTCCTTTTGCAATCGTAACGAGTGAGACTCCGCGCGACATAAGGCTTTCTGCGTATGAATCCATTCGTCCCGCTGTTGTAGGGCCGAAACTTCCGATTACACATCCTGTCGGTGTTTCTGCCGGACCTGCGTAGCATATCGGATATTTTGTGCAGTAACCGGGGAGCGGCTTTCCTGCATCGATGAGCGCCTGCCACCGTGCATGCGCTTTGTCGCGCGCAACAAGAATTGTACCTGAAAGCAGAATTCTGTCTCCGCATTGAGAACCGCGGAGAAGTCTAAGTGTGTTTTCTATTCCGCTGTCTGTTGTAACAATGCGCTCTTGAGAAGACTGTTGTTTGTCATGCATCTCATCTGTCGTATTTGCGAAAGAAACTGCTTTTTCAAAATTCGGCAGAAGCTCCGGCTGCTCAACTGTCTGCTGAATAAAGTATCCATGCTCGGTGATGAATGCTTTCAGGTTGCGGTGAGCAGAGCATGAAACGCCGACGGAAATCGGACAGCTTGCGCCGTGACGCGGAAGGCGGACAACAACAGCGTCAATTGCGAACTGAGTTCCGCCGAACTGGGCGCCGTATCCTGTTTCTCTTGCGATTTTCATTACAAGCGATTCCATTTCTTTGTCGCGGAATCCGTTGTCGTTTGGAACGTATGTCATGTTCTCGTATGCACCGCACGACGCAAGTTTTAATGTGAGCATATTCTGTTCAGGACTAAGGCCGCCGGCGACGACTGCAATCGTGTATGGCGGGCATGCAGATGTTCCGATATGCGCTATCTGTTCGCGGAGAATTGATTCAAAAGATTTTGGATTCAGAGAAGCTTTTGTTCCCTGAATAAAAGATGTCTTGTTTGATGAGCCGCCGCCTTTTGCGCAGAACAGGAGACGAAGACACGGTGTGTCGACTTTTACATCAAATTCCGGCGACGGGGCGCAGCAGCATCCGCTTGCGAATATGGTGATTTGCGCGGGCATGTTTGTCCGCGGGTCTTTTTCCTCAAAGAATGACTGAGGACTGTTTGTTGAGAAACGAAGGGATCTGTTTTTGTAGACGAATGCCGCGCCGTCGCTCAGCGGTTTAGAAGCGCCGCTGCCGTCGAGCATAACAAAGCCGCTGTTTCCCCAGCCGTAAATGTTTGCGATGCCAGTGTCCTGGCAGAGCGGAAGAATTCCTTTTGCAGCGACTTCTGCATTTTTTAAAAGACAGGCGCAGACGAACTTATCGTTTGCAGAAGATTCAGGCGAAAGCGCCGCAGCGATTAGTCTTTCAAGATGAGAGCGCGTAAATGTAAACGAAAGACGGCTGAATGATTCCCGCGAAACTTTCTCAAGGACTTCGGGGCGGACAATGACAATGCTTGCCTTTGAGCCGGAAAAACCTGCTGAGAGCGTCATAACAGAGTCTGCAATAAGAGGGAAGAAATCATATCCGGGGGCAGCCGGACGCTTAAGTGTTTGTTCCTGATCCATTGTTCCAGTATAGTCTGTTTTTAATCATTTTGCTATAATTCAGGGAAATATGAAGAGCATTATGAATACTAAAAAACTGTCTGTTCTTTCGATTGTCTGCTGCGCATTTTCCGCGCTGTTTTCGTTTGCATCGCTTTCTTTTCACGGCGATATTTCTCTTGCGGCATTCCCGCTTGCACTTGTATACACCGCAGTGATTGCGTATGTGTCGTGCATTCAGCTTTTTAAGAAAGGAAACATCGGCGCAATTCCTGCTGTGCGGGAGTTGTATCAGTATGAGCCGTTTGTCCTTCTGATAGCTTTTGTGCTCAGACGCGCCGGTGAGTTTGGCACAAACCATGTGCTCGATGCTGTGACCGTTGTGCTCTGGTTTGCAGTTGCTGTTTTATCAATCATCATTCTTCACTATTTAAATCCAAAGCATGTGTATCAGTTTGATGAGTCATGGAAAATGTGGCGCGAGGCAAATCCTCCGGTACAGCTTAAGGGCGTAAAACGTGTTTTGTTTGAGATTGTAAGCTGGGCAGATGCGCTTGTGCAGGCTGTGTTCATGGTTCTGCTTCTTAACATTTTTATCGTCCAGCTGTATGAAATACCGTCAGAGTCGATGGTGCCGGAATTTCTTATTAAGGACCGCGTAATCGTTTTTAAAACACTGAGCGGACCAAAGTTTCCGCTTTCTGATATCGGTTTCCCGTATGTTAAGCAGTACAAACGCGGCGATATTGTCGTGTTCAGAAATCCTCATTATGAAAACGACCGTAAATCTGAAGTAAAGACATTTGTATCTCAGCTTGTGTATATGATTACGCTGACGTCAGTAAATATTAATACTGATGCTGATGGAAATCCAAAGGCGGATCCTCTCGTAAAGAGAATTACCGGTGTTCCCGGCGAACAGCTTCTGCTGCAGGACGGCGTGCTGTATGTGCGCACAAGTTCAAGCGATGAATTCAAACCGGTGGAAAAAGACAACAGCTGGGCCTCATGGAATTTGAATGAAGCAAAGTCATCTCTTAGAAACGGAATACGCCAGTATCCGCTTACACAGGAACAGTACGACAGCATGATTGAATGCGAAAAACAGAGAAACGAACTCGACACTGCTTCTGCTGCAGAAGAATGCAAAAAAATTGCTCAGCAGTTCATGCAGGTTTCATCAGGTTTTGCTGTTTCAAAAAATACAGCCTCATCATCTTCTGATGCGCTTTTCTCTGATACAGATAAATTTGAATACACGCTCTTTTCGCAGAATGAAAATGTTACCGCAAAACTGCTTTCAAGCGAAGGCGGAAAAGAGTGGTTCAATTCATTCATGACGTCGTGGATTGGAAAGAACAGCGGTGCAAGCGGAATCCGTGAAGGCGTAACAGGCGCGCAGTTTGTAGGCGGCAATATGTATGATGACGCAAACTTCCGTCTTAACGTTATGATAAAAATTACACTCGGCAAGCTGATTGTTCGCAACGCGCAGCTTTTAAAATCAAATGTTCCGCCGTCAAAATGGAATGATGATGAGCAGCGGATTGCCTGCATGAAAGAAGCTGAGATGGAAAATAATTATGTGATGCTTCTCGACAGACGGAATATGCCGATATTCCCTGCGAATGACAAGGACGGAAATCCTCAGTATATCCCTGCAAATAATTATTTTATGATGGGCGACAACAGATTCAATTCACTCGATATGAGACATTCTTATGAAGAGGTGATTGCGCCTCTTACACCGTATGATGAATACTCTGTAACGTATTATACAAACATGAAGCCGCAGTATGTAAACAGAAGCAGAATACTCGGAACGACTGCGTACCGCTTCTGGCCTGCGTCGCGCATGGGCATTCCCGGCCACACCGGAAAGTAAATAACTTGTAGTGATAAAAAAAGGACTTGCCGATTTGAGGGAAGTCCTTTTTTTATGCGCTGTTGTGCGCGGTAATTTACGAGAATTGTTGTGGTCTACCGACCACATAGAAGTAACCGCGCTAGAACGCGCGGTAATTTACGAGAATTGTTGTGGTCTACCGACCACAACAATTCTTATATTTCTTTCCGGAGCCGCAGGGGCAGGGATCGTTTCTGCCTACTTTCGGCGTTGTGCGGCGGACCGTTATGCTTGCACCGCTGTTCGACTTTGACATCGGACCAGTGGCAGCCTGATGCTGAGCCTGTGCGCCGTTGAAATTTCTTGTTGCGGCGGCTGCGGCAGACTGCGCGGCTGAAGATGTCTCCTGCGGCTGCGATGAGCCGGAGAATGACGAGCTTGCTTCTGCATGCTGTGCTGTCATAGCACGCTCATGCTGCGGCGCTGGCGCCGGATTTACCTGAATGCGCACTTTGAATACGCGGCTTGCAATCTCGTTGCGGATTTCGTCAAGCATATCGTCGAAGCGGTTGAAGCCGTCGATTTTGTATTCAGTCAGCGGATTCTTGCTGCCGTATGAGCGGAGATACACTGCTTCGCGGAGTCCGTCGAGGAACTCAAGCTGGTCGAGCCATTTCTTGTCGATTGAAGAAATGTACTGGTAGCGGATGAACATGTTGAGGTTCTCTTTTCCGGCGAGCATTTCCTTTTCGGTCAGATCGTTGCGGAGCATAGCGAGAACACCGTCGCGTGTAAGCGATTCTGCTGGCACCTGCATACCGTAAGCGTTTCTGATTTTTTCACTCAGGTTTGCCTGTGCAACAGAATTATTTTTATGTGACGATTTTTCGTATTCATCGAACAAGTCATTCACCATTTCTGTCGCCGTGTTCATAACACGGTCGCTCAGCTTGTCATCGACAAGAATATCATCGCGCTGCTGGTAAATGTATGTGCGCTGTTCGTTAAGAACATCGTCGTAATCAAGCAGGTTTTTGCGGATGTCGAAGTTGCGTTCCTCGACTTTCTTCTGTGCTTTTTCGATTCCTTTGTTGAGCCACGGATGATAAATCGGCTCGCCCGGCTGCATGCCGATTTTTGTCATGATATTCTTCATGCGGTCGCCGCCGAAGAGTCTCATAAGGTCATCGTCCATGCTGATAAAGAACTTTGAGCGTCCTGGGTCGCCCTGGCGTCCGGAACGTCCGCGCAGCTGATTGTCGATGCGGCGGCTTTCGTGGCGTTCTGTTCCTATAACGTAAAGACCGCCAAGATTCTTGACTTCTTCGTAATCTTTAAGCCACTGTTCCTTTTCAATCTTGTATGCTGCTTCGTACTGCTCAGGCGTTGCTTCTGTTCCGGCTCTTTTGTGAGCGCGTTCCTCAGGGTTGCCGCCGAGCTTAATATCAGTTCCGCGTCCTGCCATGTTTGTTGCGACAGTGACAGAGCCTTTTGCGCCTGCTTCTGCAATAATAAGAGCCTCGCGCGCATGGTTCTTTGCATTCAAAACTTCGTGTCTGATTCCTCTGCGCGTAAGCATTGAGCTGAGGTGCTCAGATTTTTCAACAGAAACAGTGCCGACAAGAACAGGCTGTCCTTTTTTGTGCGCGGCGTCGATTTCGTTGACAATAGCATTCCATTTATCATCTTCGTTCAAATAGACTTCATCGTTTTCGTCGATGCGTGCCACCGGTTTGTTTGTAGGAATGACGACGACATCGAGATTGTAAATCTTGTTGAACTCGACTGCCTCTGTCTGTGCAGTACCGGTCATGCCGGAGAGTTTGTCGTACATGCGGAAGAAGTTCTGGAACGTAATCGTTGCCATCGTTCTGTTGCGCTGCGCAATCTTGAGGTGTTCCTTTGCTTCGATAGCCTGATGGAGTCCGTCGCTGTAACGGCGTCCTTCGAGAATACGGCCTGTGAATTCATCAACGATCTGTACCTGTGATTCTTTTACAACGTAGTCGACATCAATGTGGTAGAGAAGGTGCGCGCGCAGAGCCTGCGTAAAGTAGTGGACGTACTCAAAATTTTCCTCGTCGAATACTGTTGTGCCGGCGGGAATAAGATTATGCTGGTGGAGGATAGAATCGATTTTGTTCATGCCTGCGTCTGTGAATGAAACGCGCTTTGATTTTTCATCGATTTTGTAGTCGCCTTTGAGATTCTTGCGGTCTTCCGGAAGCATTTCTACTTCATCAGGATAATCGCCTGTCGCCGGGTCTTTTTCCACTTCAGTGAACTCGTCGACGTATTTATCTACTTCGTGATATTTGAATGTGTCGTCTTCGCCGGCGCCGCTGATAATAAGAGGTGTTCGTGCTTCATCGATTAAGATTGAGTCGATTTCATCAACGATACAGAAGTTGAATCCTCTCTGTACTTTGCGGTTCACGTCAATCTGCATGTTGTCGCGCAGATAATCGAAACCGAACTCGTTGTTTGTTCCGTATGTGATGTCGCAGCTGTAGCTTGCTTTGCGCGCATCGTTGTCCATGTTAGAAAGAATTGAACCGACTGACTGGCCCATGTATGCATAGACCGGCCTCATCCAGTTGGCGTCGCGTTCAGCGAGGTAATCGTTGACGGTGACAATGTGCACGCCTTTGCCGGTCAGACTGTTCAGATATGCCGCGGCGACGCACATAAGCGTTTTGCCTTCACCAGTTTTCATTTCGGTGATTCGGCCTGAGTTCAAAACAAGAGAACCCATGATCTGAACATCGTATGCGCGCTCGCCGAGAACGCGGGAAGCTGCTTCCCTTGCAAGTGCAAACGCTTCAGGAAGAATATCGTTGAGCGTTTCGCCTTTAGCAAGACGTTCCTTAAAAATCTGTGTCTGTTTCGGAAAATCTTCTGCTTTTAATGACTTTGCCCACGCTTCTTTTGCATTGACGGCGGCAACAATAGGCTGTAACTGTTTAACATCGCGTTCGTTCTGTGAACCGAAAATGAACGTCATAATTTTATCTAACATAATAGAATAAATATACAGATTTTATCCGTAAGAGTAAAGAATAAAAGGCGTGATGCGAAAAAAAACAGGATGCCGTCATTTCAATTTCTGATTCTTCGTTGACACTCATCTTCAATCTATTTATTCTATCAGTATATGTCTACAAAGTTCAGAAAGTCGCTTTCATTCTGTCTGATCTGTGCATCAGTTCTTGTTTCTTTTTCCGCATGCTCGCATTCCAAAACGGTTGCCTCCGTTAACCGGAATCAGCTGTTTACGCTCAAGTACGGTACTTTTGAGGACGAACTCAACCTGTTCAATCTTTCTGACGTCGGCACGATTAACACGACGATGACGATGCGCGACGGCTTTTTCTATATTGCAAACGGTGAATCGAAGAAGATTATGGAGCTCAATTCATACGGTGATCTTCTCAGTCTCTATTATAATGAGGATGAAAACAGAACACCGTCATTCGTCCGCAAGAATGATTCACAGAATACGACGCGGAAAGCAATCGTGTATCCGTTCAATACACTCGGCCCTATAGCTGTCGATTCCCGCAAATATCTGTATGCGGTCGACACGCTTCCGCAGGACCGTCAGGAACATGACAACGAAAAGCGTCTTCTGCTCAGTCACATCGTCCTTCGTTTTGCAAGTGACGGAACATTTGTCGATTATCTTGGCCAGCAGGGACCGGGCGGCACTCCGTTTCCTTTTATAAAAAACATTTATACGACGAAGCATGATGAGCTTGTTGTTGTCTGTACGACAAACGACGGTCCTGTTATTTACTGGTTTAACACCGACGGATTCCTGCTGTATACAATACCGATTACAAACGCAACTGTTCCGAATCCGTACAAGACAGAAGGAACTGAAGGATATCTTTCTGTAGAAAATGTTATTCCTGACACTGCGGGGCGGACGCTGTATCTTAAGATCGACTATTTCCAGAGCGCGCTCGATCCTGCTCTTAAAGTCCAGTCCGGCGTCGATTATACACATACGCTTTTGTATCCGCTCAATGCTGAAACGGGCAGATACGGCACACCGCTTGAAATTCCTGCATACGAAGATTCCGTTGCGGACGGCTTGAGCAAGGAACTGTACGACCTTCCGTATGACTTCCTTGGTGTCGCGGATGGCGGCTGGTTCTTCTTTACCGTTCCTGTTGACAACGGATATAT
>LAHS01003016.1_pt1 | contig 26175 bp, 18 predicted proteins | sample 329651 | NCBI WGS metagenome assembly LAHS01 (sample SAMN03275699, study PRJNA271635) | activated sludge metagenome | isolation source: sample C-1 Sludge from hydrolytic chamber (first chamber) of Anaerobic... | reverse complement strand
CGAACCTAGTTCTTGAGGCTGTTGAGCGGTGCCGGGAAGCGGCCGCCGCGATGCGCGAGCACGCTCCCGGAGAAGGCGTTGACGGGCATGACGGGCGCGCTGCCGAAGAGGCCGCCGAACTCGAGCATGTCGCCCACGCCGTGACCGATGGCGGGAATGAGACGGACGGCGGTGGTCTTCGTGTTGATCACGCCGATGGCCATCTCGTCGGCGATGATGCCCGCGATGGCCTCCACCGGGGTGTCTCCCGGGATGGCGATCATGTCGAGGCCGACCGAGCAGACCGAGGTCATGGCCTCGAGCTTCTCGATGGTGAGCGAGCCGTCCACGGCTGCGCGAATCATGCCGGCGTCCTCCGAGACGGGGATGAACGCGCCAGAGAGGCCGCCCACCGACGAGCTCGCCATGACGCCGCCCTTCTTGACGCAGTCGTTGAGAAGGGCGAGCGCGCAGGTGGTGCCGGGGCCGCCGCACTCTCCCACGCCGATGATCTCGAGGATCTTGGCCACGGAGTCACCGGCGGCGGGGGTGGGGGCGAGCGACAGGTCGACGATGCCCTTCTCCACGCCGAGCCTTCGCGACGCCTCGCGGCTCATGAGCTCGCCGGCGCGGGTGATCTTGAACGCGGTCTGCTTGATCCGCTCGGCCACCTGCATGAGGCTCGCGTCGTCGGGGAGCTCGGCGAGTGCCGCGGCCATGACGCCGGGGCCCGAGACCCCCACGTTGATGACCGCATCGGCCTCGCCCGAACCGTGGACGGCACCTGCCATGAACGGCGAGTCCTCGACCATGTTGGCGAAGACGACGAACTTGGCGGCACCGTAGCAGTCGATCTCGGTCGTTCGACGCGCGCACTCAAGAATCGTCTTCGCCGAGAGGAGCACCGCGTCCATGTTGATGCCGGCGCGCGTCGAGGCGATGTTGAGCGACGAGCACACGCGCTCCGTCGAGGCGAGCGCCTCGGGAACGGAGTCGATGAGCTTGCGGTCGGTCGCGCCGATACCCTTCTGCACGAGCGCGGAGAAGCCGCCCATGAAGTCGATGCCGAGGGTCTCGGCCGCACGGTCCATGGTGCGGGCGATGGGGGAGAGGTCGGTGGCGGGGCAGGCGGCGGCGATCTGCGCGATCGGCGTGACCGAGACGCGCTTGTTGGCGATGGGAATGCCGTACTCGCTCTCGAGGTCCTCCGCGGTGGAGACGAGGTGCTCGGCCGTGTGCGTGATCTTGTCGTAGACCTTCTCGCACATGCGGTCCATGTCCTCGTCCGCGCAGCCCATGAGCGAGATGCCCATGGTGATGGTGCGCAGGTCGAGGTTCTGCTCGGAGACCATGGAGAGGGTCTCAGCGACTTCCCGTGGGGTGATGTCCATGTGGTGCCTTTCGTCCTCGTGTGAGTCGCGTTCCATTATGCGCCTTCGTCGGATGAGAGCCGCCAGAGGGCGGGCCCATCCACGAAGAGCCTGCTCAAAGATGGGTTACAGAGTATATAAACATTACTAAACACTAAACTCTCATTTTCAGCCAAAACGGTCTAAACAAAATACTAAACAGACCGTTTAGGAGGAGAATTCTACCGTTCACATGAGGTGCTGTTTTTGCCTGTTTTGCCGCCTGTTACAACAGTGTGCAAGGAAGCGCACACGAAGCAACCAGCTCCCGAGCTCGTCGAACAGCACACGAAAGGTGCAGGAAGCCTGGCGACGACGAGACGGAGAAGAGCTGGGGGCGCGACGGAAGGCTGCAAGTCGTAGCGTGCGCGTGTTTACGTCTGTTTATGTGTTCACACAGGGGCGAACACAGACGGAAAGAGACAGGGAAGGGAAATGAGCATGAACATCTCTAGGAGGAACTTCGTCAAGTACGCAGGTCTGATGGGAGGCGTCGCTGGCGCTGGCGCGCTCGCGGGCTGCTCTAGCTCCGGCTCCGACACGAGCTCGAGTGCGAGCGGCAGCACTGGCTCCAGCTCCAAGATCAAGATCGGCGTCTCGATCTGGAGCTCGACGGACGCTCTCGGCAAGCTCTCCGTCGACATCATCCAGAAGGCCGCCGACATCCTCGGCGTCGAGATCACCACGGTCGACCAGGGCCACGTCTCCGAGCAGGTCACGGCTTCCGTCGAGACGCTCTGCGCCGCCGGCTGCAACGGCATCGTCATCTGCAACTCCGCCGACTCCGAGATGACTTCCGCGATCAACACCTGCAACGACAACGGTGTCTACCTCGCCCAGTTTTACCGCATGATCTCCAAGGACGCCTCTCCTGACGTCTACTCGCTCGCCGAGGCCTCCCAGTACTTCGTCGGCTCCGTCCACGAGGACGAGGTCGGCAACGGCGAGAAGCTCATCGAGCTGCTCACTGCCGACAACGCCGACGCCTACTCGGGACTCACCAAGGGTGCCCGCAACATCAAGCTCGAGGCTTGGACCGTCGGCGACGCTACGTTCCAGCTCCGCTGGAAGGGCTATCAGAACGGTGTCGACACCTGGAACTCCGCCAACCCCAACGACAAGGCGACTCTCTCCGACCCCGTCTACGCCAACACCTCGTCCTCCGAGGGCGCGAACGTCACTCAGCAGTTCTATAACACCGACCCGACGATGGACGCCCTGATTGTCGCCGGCGGCGGCGGCGACCCGCTCGTTGGTTCCGTCGGTCAGCTCGCCAACATGGGCCTCACCGGCACGATCCGCGTCGCCTCCACCGACTTCCTCGATGACCTCAAGGATCAGCTCGCCTCTGGTGGTATGTACTGCGAGTCCGGCGGCCACTTCTGCGATCCTCTCTACTCCTTCCTGCTGGTCTACGAGGCCTGCAAGGGCAACTCCGACTTCATGCCCAGCGCCGGCAGCTACGGCAAGGAGATCCTCTTCCCGTACGTGTTCGTCTCCTCCGTCGCTGAGTACGAGGACTACGAGAAGTACTTCGTCGACGAGGCTCCTTACACCGACGACGAGATCTCCAAGCTCGCCGAGATGAGCTTCGACGACCTCAACAAGGCCGCGACCGCGCTCTCCATCGAGGACGTCAAGAAGCGTCACGCATAGAGAAGGCTCAAACCCGGTAGGGGGGCAGGCCCGGTTCGTGGGTCGGCCCCCCTCTTCGATGCTTCTCGTGAAAGGATTGGCGAATGGAACTCTTCAAGAAGGCCAGGCAGAGCCAGTGGTATGGCGTGGTCTTTCTCCTCGTCGTCACGATTCTGGTCTGGGCTTTGTTCAAGATCGCGTGCCCCGGCACGTTCGGTTCCCCCGAGCAGATGCTCACGTACCTCCAGACCGGCATCATCTATGCAGTAGGCGGTTGCGGTCTCTACTTCATCGTCGTCATGGGCCTGTGGGACTTCTCCATCGGCGCCGTACTCGTTCTCTCATGCCTTCTGTCCATCGGATGCTCCCAGACAATGGGCGTCTTCGGCCTCATCGTGGCACCGATTCTCTGCGGCGCGCTTCTCGGCGCTGCCAACGGTCTTGCCTACATCAAGCTGCGCATTCCATCGCTGATCGTCACCGTCGGTCTCTCGCTCATCTATGAGAGCCTCTCGGTCTTCGCCTCCAACTGGGCGGGCACGCGCCTCGATGACGCCTACAAGATGTTCGGTTCGTACCCTTGGAACCTCATCATGGCAGTCCTGGCCTTCGCGCTCTGCGCGTTCATCCTCAAGTACACCAAGCTCGGAACCTACGTCAACGCCATCGGCGCCAACGAGGCGACGGCCAAGAACATGGGCGTCAACGTCGACAAGTACAAGTTCCTCGCCTTCGTGCTCTGCTCTCTGTTCGTCGGCATCATGGCCATCCTCTACATCGGCTACGGCACCGCCCAGACGCCTATGACTGGCATGCTCTCCCAGTCGCTCAACTTCAAGCCGCTCATGGGCACTTTCTTCGGCCTGGCCCTCAAGAAGTACGGTCACCCGGTTGCTGCGATCATCATCGGCGAGTTCATCATCTCGATGATGTTCGCCGGCTTCGTCGCCCTGGGTATGCCCGTCACGATTAACAACGTGGTCACGGGCGCGACTCTGCTCGCCATCGTCTGCATCACCACCAAGCGCGTCAAGGGCGCCGTCGTCAAGTAAGGGAGGGATACACCATGGATAAGAAACTGCTGCTGCACGCGGAGAAGATGGACAAGAGGTTCGGACCCACGCACGCCGTCAACGAGGTGTCCCTCGACTTCTACGAGGGAGAGATTCACGCCCTCATCGGCGAGAACGGCTCGGGCAAGTCCACGTTCACCAACATGCTCACGGGCATCCTGCCCATCGGGTCCGGCACGTTCACCCTTCAGGGCGAGGACGTGGCACCCAAGAACCAGGTCGACGCCAACCACCACGGCATCGCCATCGTGGTCCAGGAGACCGGCACCCTGAGTGGCCTCACTGTCGCCGAGAACATGTTCCTCGGTGACGAGGACCAGTTCATCAGCAAGGGCATCAAGGACACCGCCGCGATGAACAAGAAGGCCCAGGAGCTTCTCGACTCCTACGACCTCGGTTACATCAAGGCCACGAGCTCCATCGACAACTACGACTTTGAGGACCGCAAGCTCGTCGAGATCGTCAAGTCCACGTGGTTCGAGCCCAAGGTCCTCGTCATCGACGAGACGACCACGGCTCTCTCGCAGAAGGGCCGCGACAAGCTCTTCGAGGTCATGAACCGCGTGCGCGACCTCGGCCACTGCGTGATCTTCATCTCGCATGACATGGCTGAGGTGCTCAAGATGGCCGACCGCATCTCCATCCTCCGCGACGGCAACTTCGTCACGACCGTCAACCGCGAGGACGTGGACGAGGACAAGCTCAAGACGCTCATGGTCGGGCGTCAGATGGACGACCACTACTACCGCACCGACTACCCCGACTACTCGAAGGAGCCGGCAGGCGAGGTCGCCGTCTCCGTGCACGACGTCTCGGTCCCCGGTCAGATGGATGACATCTCGTTCGACCTCCATCGCGGCGAGATCCTCGGCATCGGCGGCCTGTCCGAGTGCGGCATGCACGAGGTGGGCAAGGCCATCTTCGGTGCGTCGTACGACCGCACCGGTGAGGTCATCCTCGCCGACGGCACCAAGGTCAATGACATCAACACCGCCATCGACCACTCGATCGCCTATGCGTCCAAGGACCGCGACAACGAGTCGCTGCTCATCAACGACACGATCGAGGACAACATCACGCTGCCCTCGATGCGCGACATGGGCCACGTGCTCTCCGACAAGACCCTCAAGGAGTTCGCGAACAAGTACGCCGTGCTCATGACCACGAAGATGGTCGGCGTCGACCAGTTCGTCTCCGCCCTCTCCGGCGGCAACAAGCAGAAGGTCGTCCTCGCCCGCTGGCTGGGCAAACAGTCGGACATCCTCGTCCTCGACTCACCGACGCGAGGCATCGACATCAAGGTCAAGGCTGCCATCTATGCCCTGCTCGAGCAGATGCGCAAGGAGAACAAGGCGATCCTCATCATCTCCGAGGAGATCATGGAGCTCATCGGCATGTGTGACCGAGTCTTGGTCATGAAGGACGGAAAGATCAACGGCGAGCTCACGCGCAGCCCCGAGCTGTCCGAGCAGGACCTCATTGCGAAGATGGTCTAGGAGGCAGAACAGATGACAACTTCAAATGATACGACGCTCGACCCCAAGGCTCCTGTCGCCGAGGAAATCAAGAAGAATGAGTTCCAGACGCGCATTCGCGGGCTCCTTCCGCTCATCGGTTTCGTGGTGATCCTCGGCTTCTTCGCCATCGCCACGAAGGGTTCCATCCTCACGATTAAGAACCTCACCCTGATTCTCTCCGGCGGGTACATGCTCATGATTGCGGCCTGCGGCGTGTGGCTGATCATGACCATGGGATGCCTGGACTTCTCCCAGGGCTCCATGCTCGGCGTCTCCTGCGCGGTCTTCTGCGCGCTCTCGCAGATCAACCTCCCGCTGGCCATCCTCGGAGGCATCGCGACGGGTGGCCTCATCGGTGCCGTCAATGCCTTCTTCCACGTACGGTGCCAGATCCTCTCGTTCGTGGTCACGCTCTGCATGATGTTCCTGCTCCGTGGCATCTGCGCGTTCATCACGACCTCGAGCCCCGTCTATGCGGCAACCTACGTGACGACGCTCAACAGCATGCCGCTCCTCATGGGCATCACGGTCGCAGTGCTCGTGGTCACCTTCGTCGTGACGCGCTTCACCTCCATCGGCCACAACCTCAAGGCCATCGGCGCCAACGAGAAGGCCGCTCGCTTCGCCGGCATCAAGGTGCAGAAGACCAAGGTCATCGTCTACATCGTCGCCGGCTGCATCACGGGCTTCGCCGCCTTCATCAACGCCATCAAGGTCGGCTCCGTCACCTCCACCGCCGGCAACATGCTCGAGACCCAGCTCCTCATCGCCATGGTCCTCGGCGGCATGCCCATCAACGGCGGCGCGCGTGCTCGCTTCTCCAACATCGTCATCGGCGTGCTCTCGTACCTCGTCCTCCAGAAGGGCCTCGTCATGATGGGCTTCACCACCGAGATCCAGCAGCTCATCCTCGGCGTCGTGTTCGTCGCCATGGTCGCGCTCTTCTCCGACAGGAGCTCGAACCAGGTCATCAAGTAGGCCTCGCCTGCCGGGGCACCTCCTGCGGTCCCGCCCCCGATCCCCTTCCTCCCAGGGGGCGGGACGTCCCGGAGGATGCCGTGGCACAACTTAGTAGGAAACCCGAGAAGGGAATGGCTATGCTCAACATCAAGCGGTACAAGTTCTGGTTCTGCCCCTGCACGCAGGACCTCTACGGCGACGAGGTGCTCGCGCACGTCGCTGAGCACGCAGGCGAGGTCGTGGCTCACCTCAACGCCTCAAAGGAGATTCCCTTCGAGGTCGTCCTCAAGCCCAACCTGCTCACCAACGACGTGATCTCGGCGACGTTCGCCGCGGCGAACGCCGACCCCGAGTGCGCTGGCATCATCACCTGGGCGCACACCTTCTCGCCCTCCAAGTCGTACATCCACGGACTCCAGCAGCTCACCAAGCCGCTGTGCCAGTTCGCGACGCAGTACAACGAGGAGATCCCGTACGACACGATCGACATGGACTTCATGAACGAGAACCAGGCCGCTCACGGCGAGCGCGAGCTGGGGCACATCTTCGCCCGCATGCGCTGGACCCACAAGGTGGTCTTCGGTTACTGGAAGGACGAGAGCGTCCTTCAGGAGCTCGGCGCCTGGCAGCGCGTCGCCGTCGGCGTCAACGAGAGCCGCAACATCCGCGTCGCCCGCTTCGCCGACACGATGCGCAACGTCGCCGTGACCGACGGCGACAAGGTCGAGGCTGAGGTCAAGCTCGGCTGGACCGTCGACGCCTGGCCCGTGAACGACCTCGTGCCCTATGTCAACGGCGTCAGCGACGCCGAGGTCAAGGCCCTCACCGACGAGTACTACGACACGTACGAGATCATCCTCGACGGCCGCGACCCGCAGGAGTTCCGTCGCCACGTCGAGGTCCAGGCCGCCCAGGAGATCGGCATCGGCCGTTTCCTCGACGAGCATGACTACAACGCGTTCTCCGACCACTTCGGCGATCTCGGCGGACTGGGACAGCTCCCGAGCCTCGCCATCCAGCGCCTCATGCAGAAGGGCTACGGCTTCGGCCCTGAGGGCGATTGGAAGACCCCCGCGATGGTCCGCCTCATGAAGGTCATGACCGCCGGCATGGAGGGCTCGAAGGGTTCCGCCCTCATGGAGGACTACACCTACAACCTCGTGCCGGGCAAGGAGGGCATCCTCGAGAGCCATATGAGCGAGGTCGACCCCTCCGTGGCCGACGGCCGCATCGCGATTCGCGCCACGCCGCTCTCCATGGGCGACCGCGAGGATCCCGCTCGCCTCATCTTCACCGGGAAGACCGGCCCCGCCATCGCGACGTCCCTCATCGACCTCGGCAACCGCTTCCGCCTCATCGTCCAGGACGTGGACTGCAAGAAGGTCGAGAAGCCCATGCCGATGCTGCCTACCGGCACCGTGTTCTGGACCCCGCGTCCCGACCTCAAGATCGGCACGACTGCCTGGATCTACGCGGGCGGCGCGCACCACACCGCGATGTCGTACGACCTCACGTCCGGCCAGATGGCCGATTGGGCCGAGGCCATGGGCATCGAGTGCGTGGTCATCGATGCCGACACCAAGCTTCGCGACTTCCAGCGCGACCTCAAGCTCGGTGAGGTCTTCTATCGCTAGAGCCGTGCGGCCCGCTCAGTGATGTTCAATTCCGTACCGGCCGCGCCCTCGTTGGGGACGCGGCCGGATGTATGAGGGGCAGGGAAGATGGCACAGACAACGGATCGCATCCTTCAGGACATCGAGGGGGCCAAGACGACCCTCGGCATCGAGTATGGCTCCACGAGGATCAAGGCCGTGCTCGACGACTCGGACAACAACCCCATCGCCGTCGGCACGTTCGACTGGGAGAACACCTTCGACGGCACGTACTGGACCTATGGACAGGACGAGCTCGTCGCCGGGATCCAGGGCGCCTACGCGTCGCTCAAGGCCGACGTGGAGAAGCGCTACGGCGTGACGCTGCGGCACGTCGGCGCCATGGGCGTCTCGGCCATGATGCACGGCTACCTGCCGTTCGACGCCGATGGCGCGCTGCTCGTCCCGTTCCGCACCTGGCGCAACACCACGACGACCGTCGCGGCACGCGAGCTCACGGAGCTCTTCGCGTTCCACATCCCCGAGCGCTGGAGCGTCTCCCACATCTACCAGGCCGTCATTGACGGCGAGGAGCACGTGTCCCGTATCGCCTCCTTCACGACGCTCGCGGGCTACGCCCACCGGCTCCTCACGGGGGAGAACTGCCTCTCCGTGGGAGACGCCTCGGGCATGTTCCCGATCGACTCGACGACGAAGGACTATGACCGCGCGATGATCGAGAAGTTCGACGCGCGCGTCGCCGAGCACGGCGTCACGTGGAAGGTCGAGGACCTGCTGCCGCACGTGCTCGTGGCGGGGGAGTGCGCCGGCCACCTCACGGCCGACGGCGCGCGCCTGCTCGACCCCGCGGGCGACCTCGAGTCCGGCTGCCCGCTCTGCCCTCCCGAGGGTGATGCCGGCACGGGCATGATCGCCACGAACTCCGTCGCGCAGCGCACCGGCAACGTGAGCGCGGGCACCTCGGTCTTCTCGATGGTCGTGCTCGAGCATGCGCTGACCGATGCCCTGGTGCCCGAGATCGACCTCGTGACCACGCCCGTCGGAGACCCCGTCGCCATGGTCCACTGCAACAACTGCACGTCTGACATCAACGACTGGGTCGACCTTCTCGCCGACTACAGCAAGGTCATGGGGCAGCCCGTGGACAAGGGCGCCATCTACACGACCCTCTTCAACGAGGCCCTCGGTGCCGACAAGGACGCGGGCGGGCTCGTCTCGATCCCCTTCGTGTCGGGCGAGACGGTCATGGGCGTGCAGACCGGTCACCCGCTCTTCGTGCGTGGTCAGAACGCCCGCTTCACGATCGCCAACTTCATGCGCATGAACATCATGTCCGCCTTCGGCGCCCTCGCCGTGGGCAACGAGTCCCTGCGCAAGGAGGGCGTGCGCATCGACAAGCTCTACGGTCACGGCGGTATCTTCAAGACGCCGAAGGTCGCCCAGAGCCTGCTCGCCGCGGCGCTCGACGCGCCCGTGACCGTCATGGAGACGGCTGGCGAGGGCGGTGCCTGGGGCCAGGCGGTCGCCGCCTCGTACATGCTCAACCGCGACGAGGGCGAGTCGCTGGCGGACTACCTCAACGACAAGGTCTTCTCCGGCATAAGCGGCATGACCATCGAGCCCGATCCCGCCGACGTCGCGGGGTTCAAGACATACGTCGAGAGCTTCAAGCACGTAAACGCCGCCGAGCTCGCATTGTAGATTCGATGGCGCGCGTGGCGGTCAGCCGTCCCGCGCGCCGATCAGAGAGAGGAACGCAGTCATGATGCTCAAGGAACTTCGCGACGAGGTCTACGAGGCGAACATGGACCTCCCCAAGCACGGTCTCGTGGTGTTCACCTGGGGCAACGCCTCGGGTCTCGACCGGGAGCGGGGACTCTTCGTCATCAAGCCGAGCGGCGTGGACTACGACGTCCTCAAGCCCGAGGACCTCGTCATCTGCGACCTCGACGGCAAGGTCGTCGAGGGCACGCTCAACCCGTCCTCCGACACCCCCACGCATGCCTGCCTGTACCGTGCCTGGGGCGACCGCGTCGGTGGCGTCGTCCACACGCACTCCAGCTGGGCGGTGGCCTGGGCGCAGGCCGGCAGGTCGATTCCGTGCTACGGCACCACCCAGGCGGACTACTTCTACGGTGACGTCCCCTGCATGCGCGGGCTCACCGAGGCAGAGATCGCCGAGGCCTACGAGCTCAACACCGGGCGCGTGATCATCGAGGGCTTCGAGGGGCTCGACCCCATGGCGCAGCCGGGATGTCTCGTTCGCAACCACGGCCCGTTCTCCTGGGGCGTTGACGCGGCGGCTGCGGTCTACCACGCCGTCGTCCTCGACGAGGTCGCGAAGATGGCGGCACGCACCGAGCTGCTCGCTCCGGGCGTGGGACCAGCGCCCCAGTATCTCCAGGACAAGCACTACCAGCGCAAGCACGGTCCGAACGCCTACTACGGCCAGAAGTAGAGCGGAACGGGCGCCCGGGATTTCGGAATCGTTATTTCGGGCGCCCGCATCACCTCTCGCCTCGTGGATTGACCATACTATCTTCTAAACTGTTTTTGGTGTGTTTACATGAATGGGGGCCAGCGATGAAGAACGTCGGGGTGAGGGAGATCAGTCGCCAGACTGGGTTCTCTCCCGCAACGGTTTCAAATGCCCTCAATCACAAGCGTGGCGTGAACTCGAGCACGGCAGATGTGATCATCCGGACGGCGAGGTCGCTCGGCTACGAGCGGCGGGGCCATGTCAGCAACATCAGCTTCGTGATGGCGCGCAAGACCGGTCTCGTCCTCGACGAGGGCACCTTCCACACGGGGGTGATTAACGGCATCGCCGCGAAGGCCCGGGCGGAGGGGATCCAGACCTCGTTCATGACGCTCGAGCTCGGCGATCGTGCCAGCGCGGCAGCCCAGGCGGCCGACATCATCCATGACACGAGCAGCGCGGTCATCCTCCTCGGGACCGAGATGACCGAGGAGGACTACGACCTGTTCAGCAACCCCGAGACACCCCTCATCGTCGTCGACGGAACGAGCGACCGCATCCCTCTCGACGCCATCGTCATGTCGAACGAGACGTCGTCGTATCGCGCGACTCGCTACCTCATCGACCATGGGCATCGCGACATAGGCTACATCGCGGGATCGTACCGCATCCGCAACTTCCCGCTCCGCGAACGTGGCTGGCGTCGGGCCATGCGCGAGGCAGGCCTGCAGATCAATCCCGGCTATCGCGTGGTGGTGGGCACGAAGCCGAGCACGTCGTACTCCGACATGCTCGAATGGCTTGGGTCGAACCAGGACCTGCCCACCGCCTTCTTCGTCGAGAACGACATCATGGCCTTCGGGTGCATGCGCGCCCTCTCGGAGCGTGGGCTCAAGGTGCCCGACGACGTCTCGCTCGTCGGCTTCGACGACCTCTCGTTCGCCACGATAGCCAATCCGCCGCTCACGACGATGCACGTCCCCAACCAGGAGATGGGCGAGATGGCGGTCCAGGGCATCCTCGACCAGATCAACAAGCCGAGCGAGTACACGCGCGTCCTGCACATCGGCACCGTCCTCGTCGAGCGCAAGAGCGTGCGGCAGCTCTAGGGGGATGACGCGGTGCCAGCTCTATGCCACGGATGCCTTGACCACGAGCTTGGGCTCGAGAATCCGCTCGACGGGCGTGGCTGCGGCGTCCTTGTCGGCAATCCTCTCGAGCATGATCTCGAAGGCGACGTCGGAGAGCTCGGTGACGTTCTGCTCGATCGACGTCAGGGCCGGCTCGAAGAGGGTATCCGCCGCGGAGTTGTCGTAGCTCACCACGGAGTAGTCGTCAGGGACGCGAAGCCCCTCGGAGAAGAGGCGCTTGAGGAGCCCGAGCGCTATGTTGTCGGAGCTCGCGAAGACGGCGGTCGCCTCCGTGTCGAGCAGGGCGGCCGACGCCCGGAACGCGTCGTTGATGTAGTAGTCGGTCTGGAGCTCGAGCGTGGGATCGGGTTCGATGCCGCGCTCGCGGAGGGCCCGCTCGTAGCCAGCCATCCGCTCTCGACCGGTGTTGGAGTTCTTGTTCACGAGGCAGGCGACGCACTCATGTCCGTTGTCGAGCAGGTACTCGGTCGCCCGATGGCCGCCCTCCTCGTTGTTGAAGCGGACGCGGTCCCCTGCCACCCCGTCGACCACGCGGTCGACCATCACGAACGGCACGGGCAGCTGCGTCAGGGCGCTGACCAGGCCCGTGTCGGTGGTGAGTTCGTCGGAGACCACGATGAAGAGGCCGTCCACGCCTCGGTTCATGAGCAGGCGGACGAGCTCGGAGTCGCTCTCGGTGCTCTCGGAGTTGGTGATGAACAGGGCGTAGCCGTGCTCCCGGCACCTGCGCTCGAGGCTGCTGGCCAGAGACGAGAAGAAGCGGCTCTCGATGTTGGGCACGATGAGTCCCAACGTGTCGGTTCGCTGCATCACGAGGCTGCGCGCGATCTGGTTGGGCACGTAGCGCTTGCGTCGCGCGACCTCCTTGATGCGCTGCTTGTTCGCCGCGGAGACCTTGCACGGCCGGTCGTTGAGCACGAGCGAGACGGACGTGGGCGAGAGCCCGACCTCGTTCGCGATGTCTCTGAGCGTAACCTTGCCCGACATGTTCGAGTCCCCTCGACGGGTCTGCAGATGGAACTAGGTTAAAGGGAAGAAACAGAAAGTAAAACGTTACACCCGAGTTATTCCACAAGCGGTCGGAGGCCACGTATGAGAAGCATCATCCTCGATAACAACATCCTCAAGGCGAGATTCGTCACCACGGGTGCGTCGCTCGTCTCGCTCGAGGTGCCAGGGCGCGATGGCGAGAAGGTCGACGTGGCACTCGGCTTTGACGACACCGCCGCCTATCTCGACAACATCCAGAACGTCGGCGCGATCGTCGGCCGCGTGGCCAACCGCACGGCCGGAGCCAGCTTCATGCTCGACGGCGTGACGTACCAGCTGGCCGCCAACGACGGCAAGAACAATAACCACTCCGGTCCCGACTCGTGGACCGGTCGCGAGTTCGAGATTGCGGACGTGGATGACAGGCACGTGACCTTCGCGCTCGAGAGCCCTGCGGGAGATCAGGGCTTCCCGGGGTCGCTTGACGTACTCGTGACGTACGAGCTCATCGACTCCGCGTTCGAGATACGGGTGAGCGCCGCGCCGAGCGAGCCCACGCTCGCCAACATCATCCATCACGGGTATTACAACCTCAACGGCCATGCGTCCGGGTCCGTGATGGACCACCTCCTGCAGGTCGACGCCGAGCGCTACACCGTTCCGGGGCCCGACATCGTGCCCACGGGCGAGATCGCGTCCGTCGAGGGCACCGAGAACGACTTCCGCACGTCCCGTCGCGTCGGTGCGGCGGGTGCCACGTACGACACCAACTTCGTCCTGGATGCTGGCTGCGAGTACGCGCACGCGGCGCGGCTCGAGGGCGACAAGACCGGCATCGTGATGGACCTGGAGACGAATCGCCCCGGCATGCAGGTGTACACGTCGAACTTCCTCGACTGCGACGGCGGCAAGGGCGGCGCGCACTACTCGCCGCAGGGTTCGATCTGCCTCGAGACGCAGCTCTTCCCCGACTCGATCCACCACCCCGAGTGGCCGAGTCCCATCATCACGCCCGAGCACCCGTTTGCCATGCGCACGCGCATGACCTTCTCGCTGGCGTAAGGGCAGGCCACGGCGGGTCGCGGGCATGTGGAGGGTCCTACCGGGAGCCGCGGAAATCGCGCTTTCGTGGAGTTCGTGGGTGGTTCATTGTCCTACCCAGGTTAGTAAATGAGTAAAACGATTTACCCCTTATACTCCGACTGAAGACAAAACAAGTAAGAAGAAGCTACGGCAAAGGAGAAGCACATGGCACAACCAGTCATCGGCACCCCCTGGAAGAAGCTCAACGAGCCAGTGAGCGAGGAGGAGGTCGCCTGGGTCGACAAGTACTGGCGCACGGCGAACTACCTGTCCATCGGCCAGATCTACCTGCGCTCCAACCCCCTCATGCGCCCTGGCTTCTCTCGTGATGACGTCAAGTACCGTCTCGTCGGCCACTGGGGAACGACGCCGGGCGTGAACTTCCTCTTCGGCCACGTCAACCGCCTCATCCGCGACCACGGCCAGAACGCCGTCTTCCTCATGGGCCCTGGCCACGGCGGACCTGCCGGCACCTCCCAGAGCCTCCTCGACGGGACGTATCGCGAGATCAAGCCCCAGATCACCGATGACGAGGAGGGACTCCAGAAGTTCTTCCGCCAGTTCTCCTACCCGGGAGGCATCCCCAGCCACTACGCGCCCGAGACCCCCGGCTCGATCCACGAGGGCGGCGAGCTCGGCTACGTGCTCTCCCATGCCTACGGCGCGGTCCTCGACAACCCCTCGCTGCTCGCGGTCGCCGTGGTCGGTGACGGCGAGGCGGAGACCGGTCCTCTCGCCACGTCCTGGCAGACCAACAAGTTCATGGACCCGCTCACGGACGGCATCGTCCTGCCGATCCTGCACCTCAACGGCTACAAGATCGCCAACCCCACGATTCTGGCCCGCATCTCCGACGGCGAGCGCGACGAGTTCTTCCGCGGCATGGGCTACCACCCGTACAACTTCGTCGCAGGCTTCGACGAGGAGGATCACCTCTCGATCCACCGTCGCTTCGCGGCGCTGCTCGAGGCGGTCTTCGACGAGATCTGCGCCATCAAGCAGCGTGCTGCCGCCGGCGACGCGTCCCGTCCGTTCTATCCCATGATCATCTTCCGCACCCCCAAGGGCTGGACCTGCCCCAAGTTCATCGACGGCAAGAAGACCGAGGGCTCGTGGCGCGCGCACCAGGTGCCCCTCGCCTCCGCCCGTGACACCGAGGCCCACTTCGAGGTGCTCAAGGACTGGCTCGAGTCGTACGAGCCCGAGGAGCTCTTCGACGAGAGGGGTGCCATCCGTCCCGAGGTCACCGAGTTCATGCCTGAGGGCGAGCTTCGCCTCGGTGCCAACCCCAACGCCAACGGCGGCCTGCTCCTCCAGGACCTCGTCCTTCCCGACATCCGCGAGTACGAGGTCGACGTCGATCACAAGGGTCACGGCTTCGGCGCCGTCGAGGCGACGCGCGTCCTCGGCGAGTACACGGCCGAGCTCATCAACAACAACCGCGACATGTTCCGCATCTTCGGCCCCGACGAGACGGCCTCGAACCGCCTGCAGCCCAGCTACCAGGTCACCGACAAGCAGTGGTTCGGCGGCGGCGTCTACGACGACCCTGCGAACGACGAGCACCTCTCGCCCGTGGGCAACGTCATCGAGCAGCTGTCCGAGCACCAGTGCGAGGGCCTTCTCGAGGGCTACGTCCTCACCGGCCGTCATGGCCTCTGGTCGAGCTACGAGAGCTTCGTGCACCTCGTCGACTCGATGGTCAACCAGCACTGCAAGTGGCTCGAGGCGACCGTTCGCCACATCCCCTGGCGCAAGCCCATCTCTGGCATCAACATGCTGCTCTCGAGCCACGTCTGGCGCCAGGACCACAACGGCTTCTCGCACCAGGACCCCGGCTTCGTCGACATCCTGCTCAACAAGAGCTTCAACAACGACCACGTGGTCAACATCTACTACCCGGCGGACGCCAACCTGCTGCTCGCCGTCGCCGAGCGCGCGTACGCCTCGACCAACTGCGTGAACGCCATCTTCGCCGGCAAGCAGCCCGCTCCCACGTGGCTCTCGCTCGACGAGGCCCGCGCCGAGCTCGCCGCTGGTGCCGCGGAGTGGAAGTGGGCGTCCAACACCGAGCCCGGCGAGGAGCCCGACATCGTCCTCGGCTGCTGCGGCGACGTGCCCACGGGCGAGTGCATGGCCGCGCTCGAGCTTCTCGACAAGCTCGGCATCAAGGTCCGTCTCGTCAACGTCGTGGAGCTGCTCAAGATCCAGAACGTCCGCGAGAACGACCAGGCGCTCACGGACGAGCAGTTCATCGACCTCTTCACGGCCGACAAGCCCGTGCTCTTCGCCTTCCACGCCTATCCCGGCACGGTCCGCCGCCTCATCTGGGACCGCCCGAACCACGACAGCTGGAACGTGCACGGCTACAACGAGAAGGGCTCCACGACCACGCCGTACGACATGCTCCGCCTGAACGACATGGACCGCTGGGCGCTGGCTGCCGACGCGCTGCGCATGCTCGACCCCGAGAAGTGGGCCGATCAGATCGCCGCGTGGATGCAGTTCCGCGAGGACGCCTTCCAGTTCGCCGTGGACAACGGCTACGACCACCCCGAGTTCACCGACTGGAAGTGGCATGACGCGAGCGACGCCGGCCAGGTGACGAGCGCCACCAAGGCCACCGGCGGCGACAACGAGTAGCCGCAGGTAACACCAGGGAATGCGACGGGGCGTCACGGAGAGATCCGGGCGCCCCGTCGCCGTCTCTGCGCGGCTCGCGCACGTCCGAATATGGCATGTCTGTGCCGACGCCCCCGAGGGGAGAAGTATTTCACAGCATGTGTAATACTTCCCATGCTGTGAAAGAACGCAGGCGCGCGGAGCGCCGCTCGGGGAGAGGAGAGCCATGCCAATGCAGCTCACACGGGGTCGCACCGAGGGTGCCGCCCTCAGCACGGACAAGAGGAGCGTACGCACCAGACACGCGCTCAGGACGGCGCTCGCCGAGGAGATCGACGCCACCGGGGACCTCTCGCAGGTCACCGTCACGGCCGTCACCGAACGCGCCGGCGTCACGCGTCGCACCTTCTACTCCCACTATCGTGACATCCCCGACCTCGTCCTCCAGACCGAGGACGAGACGCTCGAGGGTCTCCGCGCACCTCTTGCCAAGCTCACCGAGGTCCATCTCGACGACCTGCGCAAGGCGGTCGAAAGGCACGAGCCCTGCCCGGGGTCCGAGGACCTTCTCGCCTATGTCAAGCGCCGCGGCGACTACCTGCGCCCGCTTCTCGGCGACGGCGGCGACCCCGCCTTCGCCGAGCATCTCAAGCTCATGGCCCGCGGGGTCGTGCTCGATCGCGCGCTTGACGGTCTCGATCTGCGCGCCATCGGCCCGTTCTTTGACTACTACCTCACCTACGCGATTTCCGCCGAGGTCGGCGTCCTCGTGCGCTGGCTCGACGGCGGCATGCGCGAGAGCGTCCGCGACATGGCCCGCATCATGACGGCCCTCATGTTCGTGCGACCCGGCGACCTGTATGACAACCCCATCGACCTCGACATTCCCAACTTCGTGCTCGATGTCATGTTCCCCGAGGAGGACGGCAATGACTAACAACCCCTCATCACTCACCGCCGAGAAGGCGGCCCGCCCGGGCATCGAGCTCGTGCAGCATGGTGCGGAGCTCTCGCCCAAGCATCCCATCAACCTCTCGCACGCGCGTCTGCGACTGGGCATCGACGTGGGATCGACGACGGTCAAGCTGTCCGTCATCGACGAGCGCGGCAACCTCGTCTACGCCAACTACGAACGCCACCACACCGACATCAAGGCCACGGCGCGCGAGATCTTCGAGAAGGCCCAGCGCGTCCTCGGCGACACGCCCATGCGCGTCTCCATCACCGGATCCGGCGGCATGCTTCTCGCCAAGTGGCTCGACCTCGAGTTCGTCCAGGAGGTCATCGCCTCCAAGCGCGCCGTGGAGACGCTCATCCCGCAGACCGACTGCGCCATCGAGCTCGGCGGCGAGGACGCCAAGATCATCTACTTCGACAACGGCATCGAGCAGCGCATGAACGGCACCTGCGCCGGCGGCACGGGCGCCTTCATCGACCAGATGGCCTCGCTCATGGAGACCGACGCCATGGGCCTCAACGAGCTCGCGAAGGGTGCCACGCACATCTACCCCATTGCCAGCCGCTGCGGCGTCTTTGCCAAGTCCGACGTTCAGCCCCTGCTCAACGAGGGTGCCGCCCGCGAGGACGTCGCCGCCTCCATCTTCCAGGCCGTCGCCAACCAGACGGTCTCCGGTCTCGCCTGCGGCCACCCCATCCGCGGCTACGTCGCATTTCTCGGTGGCCCGCTCCAGTACCTCTCCGAGCTCCGCGTGCGCTTCTACAAGACGCTCCGCCTCGACGAGGAGCACCGCATCGTCCCCGAGAACGCGCACCTCTTCGTCGCCACGGGTGCCGCCCTCGCCGGCGAGTCTGACCGCTACGTCACCTTCGCCCAGGTCATCGACAGCCTCGACAACCTCGGCGACACCCAGGGGTCCGAGGTCGCGCGCCTGAACCCGCTCTTCGCCACCGAGAGGGACTACGAGGACTTCAAGGCCCGCCATGACTCCCAGGTCGTGCCCAAGGGCTCCCTCGACTGCTATCACGGCCGCGTGTTCATCGGCATCGACGCGGGCTCGACCACGATGAAGGCCGCCGTGGTCGGCGAGTCGGGCGAGCTGCTCTACACCTGGTACGACAACAACAACGGCGACGTTCTCGGCACCGCGCGCAAGATCATGGACGACATCTACGACCACCTTCCCGAAGGTTGCACCATTGGCCACGTGACCACCACGGGCTACGGCGAGGGCATCCTCATCGAGGCCCTCCAGGCCGACTCCGGCGAGATCGAGACCGTCGCCCACCTCCGCGGCGCCAAGGCCTTCGTGCCCGACGTGAACTTCATCCTCGACATCGGCGGGCAGGACATGAAGTGCCTCCAGGTCAAGGACGGCATCATCGAGCACATCATGCTCAACGAGGCCTGCTCGTCGGGTTGCGGCTCGTTCATCGCCAACTTCGCCGACTCCATGGGCATGACCGTGCAGGAGTTCGCCAAGGCGGCCGTTCGCGGCGAGCATCCCGTCGACCTCGGCAGCCGCTGCACCGTGTTCATGAACTCCCGCGTCAAGCAGGCGCAGAAGGAGGGCGCGACCATCGGCGACGTCGCCGCCGGCCTCTCGTACTCCGTGATCAAGAACGCGCTGTTCAAGGTCATCAAGCTGCGCGACTACGACCAGATCGGCGAGTACGTCGTCGTCCAGGGCGGCACCTTCATGTCCGACGCGACGCTGCGCGCCTTCGAGCTTCTCACCGGCCGCAACGTCATCCGTCCGGACATCGCCGGCACCATGGGTGCCTACGGCGCCGCCCTTCTCGCCCGCGACCGTGCGGGAAAGACGGGCGTCTCGACGCTGCTCTCGCGCGACGAGATTGACAACCTGCAGGTCAAGCATACCAACGTGCACTGCGGACGCTGCTCCAACAACTGCCTTCTCACCATCAACTCCTTTGGCAACGGCCGCCGCTTCATCACGGGCAACCGCTGCGAGAAGGGCTCGGGCAAGCCCGCCAAGGAGCAGAGCAAGGCGCCGAACCTCTTCGAGTACAAGAGCCAGCTGCTCTTTGACCGCCCCGTGCTCTCGCCCGAGGACGCGCCCCGCGGCACCGTGGGCATTCCCCGCGCGCTCAACATGTACGAGAACTACCCCTTCTGGCACGCCTTCTTCACCAAGCTCGGCTTCGCCGTGGTCCTCTCGGACAAGACCACGCGCAAGACCTACGAGGCGGGCACCGAGTCCATGCCGTCGGAGAGCGTCTGCTATCCGGCCAAGCTCAGCCACGGCCACATCATGAACCTCCTCGGCAAGGACACCGACTTCATCTGGATGCCCTGCGTGAGGTGGGAGCGCCAGGAGGACATGGCCGCGACCAACCACTACAACTGCCCCATCGTCATGAGCTATCCGCAGGCGCTCCAGCTCAACGTCGACGAGCTCGCCGCACCTGGCATCGAGTACCTCTGCCCCTTCCTGCCCTACGACAAGAAGAGCGAGCTCAAGAAGCGTCTCTACGAGGTCCTCTCGGTACAGCGCGAGACGGACGCCGCCGCCGGCAAGGGCCGCGTGCGCGGCGCTCACATCACCAGGACCGAGATCGACGAGGCCGTGAACGAAGCCTGGCAGGCCGACCTCGACTTCAAGGACGCGATGCACCGCGCCGGCGACGACTGCCTGCGCTGGATCGAGGAGAACGACGCGCACGGCATCGTGCTCGCCGGTCGTCCGTATCACAACGACGGCGAGGTCAACCATGCCATCCCCGAGATGCTCCACGGCTTCGGGTTCGCCGTCCTGACCGAGGACTCCATCGCCCACAAGGTCAAGCCCGAGCGTCCCATCCGCGTCGTGGACCAGTGGATGTACCACTCGCGCCTCTACCGCGCCGCGCGCTTCGTCGCCTCCCGCAACGACCTCGACCTCATCCAGCTGCAGAGCTTCGGCTGCGGTCTCGACGCCCTCACGACCGACGAGGTGCAGGAGATCCTCGAGGCGTCCAACAAGATCTACACCGTGCTCAAGATCGACGAGGTCTCCAACCTGGGCGCCGCCCGCATCCGCGTGCGCTCGCTCATGGCCGCCCTCATCGAGCAGCGCGAGGAGCTCGAGCGCGAGGTGGCGGCCGGCAAGGTCGCCGACGTCGCGCCGGAGGACGTGCTCATGGCCGACGGCTCGCTCGAGCATGCCCGCCCGACGGACAACGCCCGCCGCGTGCCCGTGTACCGGAAGTCGGAGAGCGCCGCGTTCAAGAAGGTCCGCTACACCAAGGACATGCAGGACGAGGGCTACACGATCCTCGCACCGCAGATGTCGCCCATCCACTTCGAGCTCGTCGAGGTCCTTCTCAGGAAGGCCGGCTACAAGCTGGACCTGCTCCCGTCCGTGGACCAGGGAGCCGTGGACACCGGCCTCAAGTACGTCAACAACGACATCTGCTACCCGTCGATCCTCACCACGGGCCAGATCATGGAGGCCGTGCTCTCGGGCAGGTACGACCTCGACCGCACCGCGGTCCTCATCTCGCAGACGGGCGGCGGCTGCCGCGCCACCAACTACATCGCCCTCATCCGCAAGGCGCTCAAGGACTCCGGCCACGCCAACGTCCCCGTGATCTCGCTGTCGGTGGCGGGCGGTCTCGACGAGGACAACCCCGGCTTCAACATCATCAAGCCCGAGATCCTGGTCGGGGCGGTCTACGCGCTGCTCTACGGCGACCTCATCATGCAGACCCTCTATCGCGTGCGTCCCTACGAGGCCGAGCAGGGCGCCGCCGACGCGCTCTACGACGTGTGCATGTCCGACGCCAAGAAGGTCATCACCACGAGCATGAGGCCCAAGGACTTCTATGCCCTCTGCCAGCGCACCGTGAACGCCTTCGACGCGCTCCCGCTCGTGAACGACCGCTCCAAGCCGCGCGTGGGCGTGGTGGGCGAGATCCTCGTCAAGTTCCATCCCACGGCGAACAACCAGGTCGTGCGCGTGATCGAGTCCGAGGGTTGCGAGGCCAACGTGCCCGGCCTCGTCGACTTCTTCCTCTTTGGCACCTCCAACGTCATCAACACACACCACGAGATCGGCTCCAAGAAGGCGAGCATGTTCTCGCACTTCCTCGGCATCAAGGCCATCGAGGGCTTCCGCGAGCCGATCAACAAGATGCTCGAGGCAAGCGAGCGCTTCGAGCCCTACCCGCACATCCAGGACCTCGCGGCCAAGGCCGAGGAGGTGCTGTCGCTGTGCAACACCATGGGCGAGGGCTGGCTGCTCACGGCCGAGATGTGCGAGCTCATCGACACGGGCACGCCCAACATCGTGTGCTGCTCGCCGTTCGCGTGCCTGCCCAACCACGTCGTGGGCAAGTCGGTCATCAAGCGACTTCGCCAGATGCACCCCGAGAGCAACATCGTGGCCGTCGACTACGACCCCGGCGCCTCTGAGGTCAACCAGCTCAACCGAATCAAGCTCATGATCAGCGTCGCCAAGGAGAACTTCCGCAACGGAGCCGCTGGTGGCTTCCACCTGGAGAACCCCGATGACCCGACGCTGCACGAGGATGCGCCCGTCGCCGACGTGCGCGCGCATGCCGACCGTTACGGCAGCAACTCCATCACGCTCACGCCCGACCAGCTCGCCCAGATCGAGGAGGCCAAGCGCCGCGCCGGGGTGATCAAGTAGGGGAGAAGGACAACGGACTCTTGAACGCGCCGCAGGCAGAACGACTCGCCCGCGGCGCGTTCTTCTCGCCCGCGCCCCCGCCTACCGCTCGCCGGCCGCCTCCCGTCTCGTCCGACGCAACCCCGCGATACACTGTATCCGCAAGTTGTGCCACAGCATAAGGAGACCAGATGAGCGACGTCGTCGAGCGCTTCATGCGCTATGTGCGGATAGACTCCCAGTCAGACCCCGACAACGAGGCCGAGACCCCCTCGACCCCCGCCCAGCACGCTATGGCGCGCATGCTGGGAGACGAGCTTCGCTCCCTCGGCTGCACGGACGTCGAGGTCGACGACCACGCCTACGTCACGGGCACCTTCGCCGCGTCTGCCGGTGCCGAGAAGTACCCCGCGCTCATGCTCTGCGCGCACATCGACACGTCGTTCGACGCGCCCGCAGCCGGCGTCAAGCCGCACGTCGTGCACTACCAGGGAGGTCCGCTCGTCTCGGGCGTCGTGAACGGCGAGACGATCCAGACCACGCCCGAGCAGGTTCCCGACCTCGAGAGGCTCGTCGGGCAGGACATCGTCTGCTCCGATGGCTCCACGCTCCTCTCGGCCGACGACAAGTCGGGTGTCGCGGAGATCTGCTCGCTCCTCGCCCGTCTCGGCGAGAATCCCGCGCTTTCGCATCCCACTCTCAAGCTGGCCTTTGTTCCCGACGAGGAGATCGGCCACGGAGCCGCCCTCCTCGACCTCGAGAAGCTCGGCGCAGCCTATGGCTACACCGTCGACGGCGAGGCCGTCGGCGACTTCAATTACGAGTGCTTCAACGCCAGCCAGGTGGATGTCATCGTCCATGGCGTCACCGTCCACCCCGGGAGCGCCAAGGGCGTGATGGTCAACGCCATCACGGTGGCCTCCGAGTTCGAGCAGCTCATTCCCCAGGCAGAGCGGCCCGAGCACTCCGAGGGTCGCGAGGGCTTCTACCATCCCATCGCCATCGAGGGCAGCTCGTCCGAGGCAAGGCTCACGTACATCCTCAGAGACTTCGACCCGCACGACTTCGCCCGACGCGAGCAGGTCATGGGCGAGGTCGCTGCCTTTCTCAACGAGCGCTACGGCGAGGGCACGGTCACGCTGAACGTGAAGGAGCAGTACCGCAACATGGCGGAGCACTTCGAGGGGAAGGCCTTTCTCATCGACAACGCCCTCGCCGCCAACCGTGACGCCGGCGTCGAGCCTCGCATCGTGCCGGTGCGTGGCGGCACCGACGGAGCGCAGCTCACCTTCCGCGGCCTGCCCTGCCCCAACCTCGCCACGGGCGGCTACAACTATCACTCCATCAGGGAGTTCATCCCGGTGTCTGCGCTCGAGAAGACCGTCGACATCCTCGAACATCTCGTCGCGCGCTTCGCCACGGAGGAGGGAACGCGCTAGTCGGAAGGCTTCTGCGTGGTGGCTGTGTGCAGAAGCGGCCCATCGGGGTCATCCGTTCAGGCATGACATGCTACCGGGAAGGATTCGCGTCATTCTAGTTTGTGTACGTAAGAAAGTAGTCGGAATCCGCCGACCCGTCATGGGAGAGAAGTCCACGATGCGCCCCGAGAGGGTCCGCCCGATAAGGTGCGGGTGTCTATGAACGATGTGATCCTCACGGTTGCCACCGTCGGGATACCACTGCTTGCGGCCGTGATGGAGCGCGTCGGCAGCGTCGGCATCTCCGAGCGGCACCACTCCCATCACGACACCTTCGTCCTCTCGTCCGCGTTCTCTCACGCGCTCGTGTTCGCCATGCTCTTCATGGGTCTCATGGGGCTCGTTCTGGGGTGGCTCTGCTCCATAGGCGTCTTCTCGGCGAATCCCGTCGTCATCCACAGCTTCTTCGTCGCGTTTCTCGCGGTGATGTTCGTCTTCTGGATGATCATCCGCAGGTTCAAGGTGTCGCTCTTCGACGATCAGATGATCATCACCCCCTTTCTGGGTGGCGACGTGACGGTGGGATACGCTGACATCGAGAGCATGGAGTGGACGGGCTTCAGAAAGGGGACTGGTTACCGAGACCTCGCGATCTACGTCGGCGGTAGGAAGGTCGTCACCCTCGTCGGGGTTCTCGACCTCGAACAGGTCCTCGTGCGCATCAACCGGTTCGACGTGCTTGGTAGGTCCTCGAGTCGCTGACGCTGGCTGGGTTCGTCATGTTCTCGCCATCCTCCAGGTTCCCGTCTGCGATTGCGTCCACAGCCCGTATGATGTGAGTCAGGCAACCGTCGTCAACGAGGGGTCTCCCGTGATCAAGCTCGTGCTCTCCGACATCGACAACACGCTCGTCCCCCTGGGTGAGCGTTTCGCGTCGCATCGCGCCATCAACGCAATCCATGACGTCATCGCCGCGGGCGTGAGCTTTGGTCCTGCGACGGGGCGAGACTACTTCGAGCTCCTGCGCTTCTTCCACATGGACGAGGCGTGCTTCATGACCGGCATCATCTCCAACGGCAAGCGGGTGCGTGTGGATGGCGAGTACGTCTACCAGCGGCTCATTCCGCATGAGGCGCTCGTTCGCATCGACGAGGTCGTCCATCTCATGCCGGGCGTCTTCCTCGTGTGCTACCCTGCGGACTCCAACATGCTCAACCCGGCCTATGGTGTGGGCGTGACGAGCGAGGAGCTCGCCGTCTACGAGGCCCGCACCAGCTTCAACGGCAGCACCGTGGACGAGGTGCCAAACGTTGACGTCATCGCCGCTACGCTCGCATGCTCCGGAAGCCCCGAGCGTGCTCGCTCGGTGATCCAAGCGGTGGAGGAGGCCGTGCCCGAGGTCGAGCTCGTGTCGCCCTTCGCCAACTGGATTGACATCCTGCCGCGGGGGACATCCAAAGCGACGTCACTCGACGTGCTGCTCGAGCACCTGGGAATCGGGATCGACGAGGTCGTCGTCTTTGGCGACGGTGGCAATGACGTGGCGATTCTCGACAAGGTCCATTATTCGGTGGCCGTGGCAAACGCGGTCGACGTCGCGAAAGAGGCCGCGAACTTCGAGGTCGGCTCAGCGGCGGACGACGGCGTCGCCGAGGCTCTCGAGGAGATAGCGCGCGCGACGCGGGCGGGGGAGATGCCCGCCTTCCTTACTGAGGAGGACCAATGATCAGGCTCATCGCTTCCGACATGGACGGCACCCTTCTGGACGAGAGCTCCACGGTGCCCGAGGAGACCTTCGAGCTCATCCACGAGCTCCACGAGCGTGGCATCGTCTTCGCTGCGAGCTCCGGGCGCAGGTACAACACGCTGCGATGGTTCTTCGAGCCCGTCATGGACGAGATGGACTACGTTGCGTCGCTCGGCACCGAGGTCTACGCCCAGGGAAGGATGATCGGCCGCGAGGTCTTCTCGTACGGCGCGATCGTGAGCCTCTTCGAGCTGTGTGCCACCTTCGACTGCCTGCACCTGGCCATCTATGACGAAGACCACTGCTATCTCATGGACGACCTCACCAACTACGTGAAGACGGCCGACAAGGACCTGCCCAACGCCGTCGTCCGCGCCGACCCTCCCGGACCTGATAAGAGCGTCATCAAGATGGGCATCTGCTGCGACAAGCCCGGGGAGACCATGGACATGACCTACATGCTCGAACGCGAGCTGGGTGACCGCCTCACGTTCATGCCCTCGGGGGACAAGTGGATTGACATCACGCCCGCCGGCGTGGACAAGGCGACGGGCATCCGTCAGCTCATGCGCTACTACGGCATCGATGCCGACGAGGTCATGGCCTTCGGCGATTCGATGAACGACTATGCCATCCTGCGCTTTGTCGGTCATCCGCGCGTGATGGCGAATGCGCGCTACACGCTGCGGAAGCGCTGGCCGGTCGTGGGCTCCAACGTCGATCATGCGGTGCAGCGCGCCATGCGAGACGTGCTCGACGGCATCGAGTAGGGAAGCGGAGGAGCACGCCGTTTGTGGAGAAGTCCTGTCAGGATTGACAGAGACTGGGCTGGTACCTATAGTTATTTCTTGCGCTACGAGCGCATACATAGTGCGGGGTGGAGCAGTTTGGTAGCTCGTCGGGCTCAT
>LAHS01003712.1_pt1 | contig 26449 bp, 25 predicted proteins | sample 329651 | NCBI WGS metagenome assembly LAHS01 (sample SAMN03275699, study PRJNA271635) | activated sludge metagenome | isolation source: sample C-1 Sludge from hydrolytic chamber (first chamber) of Anaerobic... | reverse complement strand
ATCAATTCATTAAGATTCTTTGATTATATATACTGAAAGAATCTTAATGAATTGATTAAAAATAATGATGGATGGAATGAATATCATAAATGAAAGTCGGAGGAATGAAAATGATTCGGAGAAAATGGTGTGCCGTACTCGTTGCGGCAGTGATGGGTACGGGTGCTCTGTCCTCGCAGACGGCGAAGTACACCGAGCTTTTGAACAAGGCGAAGGCGTACGAGGACAAGAAAGAGTGGTGCTATGCGCTCGGTTACTACTATGATGCAATGGTTGAAGATCCTGCTAATGCGGATGAGGTGTTGTCTCGCTATACAGCAATAGCTGATGCAATCAAGTCGGGAAAGCCGGGACCGGGAGACTACAACGAGTTTACATTACATGACAGCTGGATTCCGCTACTGCAGAATACGGAAAAGTATTGGACTGAATTCTGCCCAGAATATTTTATGTTCGACAATATTGAAAAAGGACCAGTTGACTTTCAGACTCGGACAGCAAGATATTTCGTTTCGATTTCAAGCCATGCAAGTGCAAAATATTCAGAGATACAAGGATTAATTGAAGCTGGGTATAAAAACGCATATCGTCCAGATTGGACTGATATGCCCAAAAACTGGCCGAATCGTTCTGTCCTTTCTTCTGCGGCCGGTGCTTTACAGAATGGCATTGCGCTTTTTATCAACGGAGATTCTGTTTATCCGGCATGGCATTATATAAAACGGCAATATTATAGTGAATCAGAATACGGTCTCTACGATTTGAAATTCAGTATTTGTGATGAGAATGGAACGGAGCTGCTCAAAAGCGGGGAATACCTTGAGGGTATGAAATCATACTCGTTTGACAATGTTCCTGCAGATATCATGACGATTATTGATGCGGGAAAAGTAAAACCGAAACTCACAGCAGTCAATCTTAAATATGGAAACTACAACAACGTTGATGATGACGGCGGCTGGGGATTTGTACAGCATCTGCCTGAGTTGTCCATAGAGGTGGAACAGAACGAGAAGAACATTGCACAAATGTCACTGGCAGAGATAGTAAGATCTTACAAAAAAGAAAAATCTTTACTCGTGGAACCGATTGTGAGAGAGCAAAACAAGAATAATGAAGTATTCGTGGAAGGAAATGAAAAAATAGATAGTTTTTATATGTGGAAAACGGAAGTAACGCAAGCGCAATACCAGAGCGTCATGGGGAAGAATCCAAGTAAGTTCACCGGTTCAAAATATCCTGTAGAGCAAGTGAGTTGGTATGATGCAGTTGACTACTGCAACAAACGAAGCGAGCAGGAAGGGCTTGCGCCGTGTTATAGCGGGAATGAAGATCTTATACAGTGTGACTTCACTGCAAACGGCTACCGTTTGCCTACTGAGGCTGAATGGGTGTATGCGGCGGAGGGAGGAAAAAACGAACAGAGTTTTAGGTATGCAGGCAGTGAAAGCATAAAAGACGTCGCATGGTATGGCGGGAATAGTGATGGTACAACACATGAATGTGCGACAAAAAAGCCAAATGTACTTGGTATTTACGACATGACCGGCAACGTGTGGGAGTGGTGCTGGAATGGGGCTGGCTCTGAGCGTTTTCTGCGTGGTGGTAGCTACGACGATGATGGTGACGATTGTGTTGTTTCAAACAGCGGTTGTTGCTATATGACCTTTAGTATTAGATATCTTGGATTCCGTGTTGTCCGTTCCTGTTCTGTAAAATAGCAAAAATCGCGCTGCGAAAAGAGCCGCCTCAGGGCGACGAAAGAATCAGCGCGTGCCGTGCTTATAATCACGCACGCACTGATTATAAAATGTTTTGTTTTCATTTAGATCACTTTTGAAAGTGCCTCTGGCCATCATTTGTTTTTCTTTTTCAATCTCTCGTTTTTTTTTTAGATGTAACTATTGACATTACAATTAAACCTGTTTATATTGTTAGTTGTAACTAATAAAGTTACAACTAACAGACGGAACGCGCGCCGTCTGCAACAACACTAAGGAGTTGCTTATGGATAGCAAGGTAGTACAGTTTTTAAAAGACAATCCCGTGCAGTATCTTGGCACGGTGGGCCGCGACGGCAAGGCAAAGTGCCGCCCGTTTATGTTTCTGACAGAACATGAAGGCAAGCTCTGGTTCTGCACAAATAACACAAAGGATGTGTACAAAGATATGCAGGCTAATCCGGAAATCGAAGTATCCGTTTCAAGTCCGTCATATGCGTGGATACGTCTTCACGGAAAAGCAGTGTTCGAAAACAGCAGAACGATAAAGGAAATTGCTATGGGAAATCCAATTGTTAAGGGACAGTACAAAACTGCAGACAATCCGATTTTCGAAGTGTTCTATATTGACAATGCCCATGGAACGATTTCTGACTTTTCCGGAAATCCGCCGTTCGCATTCTGAATTGAAATAAATGATGACTCATGCTACCCCTGGGCGTAATGGCGGCGAAGCCGTTGCCCGCAAGGGCAATGAGGGTTACCGAACCATGAAGCACGGGACGAGCAGATAAAATGCGGTTCGCATTGTTCATTTTCTTACTTTGTTCTATACTGCGACACGTAACCGCTTTTGTTTTTGCTTTGATGTGTGCGGTTTTCTGGAGTTTGTATGAAGGTTTTAGGCATTGAGTCATCGTGCGACGAAACGGCATGCGCCATCGTTGAGGACGGAAAAAAGATTTTAAGCAACGTCGTAGCGACGCAGATTCCTTTCCATAAAATTTACAGCGGCGTTGTGCCGGAAATTGCAAGCCGCAAGCATGCGGAGTGGATTCTTCCTGTTGTGCGCCAGGCGCTCAAAGAAGCTGACATGACGCTCGACGGTGTTGACGCTATCGCCGCAACGAACAGACCTGGTCTTATGGGCTCGCTTCTCGTCGGACTTACGTTCGGAAAAACACTTGCATGGTCAACGGGAAAACCGTTCATTGCAATCAACCACATGCTCGGGCATTTGTACGCAGCGCAGCTTTCGAACGATGTTCAGTATCCGTTCCTCTGTCTGCTTGTTTCGGGCGGACACAGCATCATCGGCATTGTTAAGAATTTTGACGACATAGAAGTATTGGGAACAACGATCGACGACAGCGTCGGCGAAGCGTTCGACAAGGTAGCAAAGTATTACGGTCTCGGATATCCGGGAGGAGTAATCATCGACAAGCTCGCGCAGAAGGGTGACCCGAAGGCTGCTTCGTTCCCGATTCCCAAGCTCGACAAGGGCGACCACCGCTACGACGTTTCGTTCAGCGGACTCAAGACTTCCGTTATTCACCAGTGCGACATGTTCTGGAACGACGGATACGAAAAAACAAATGAAAATATTTGCGCTGCATTCCAGGAAACTGCATGCCGCACACTGACAAGCAGACTGTTCCGCGCCGTTGAGGATACGGGACTTAAGACTGTTGTTGCTGGCGGCGGTGTTGCTGCGAACAGCCGGCTGCGCGCGCTTCTTGCTGAGCGCACCGACATCAACTGCATTTTCCCGCCGCTTAAACTCTGCGGTGACAACGGCGCAATGATTGCGGGCGTAGCGTATCACTTCCTGAAGCGCGGCGACCGCAGCGGCTGGGACACAACAGCATGCGCGCGCATTCCGCAGTTCAAACGCGGTCTGGAAAATCTTGCTGCGTTCGGCCGCAGATAAATTGCTTGACAACCGCGCTGTTTCTGATTATAGTAACATCATATGAAAAACAACACCGTCCGTGCGACAGCTGAATTCCTCACCGCTATGCAGGTATACCTTTACTATAGCTATTGGTTTTCTCAGCCCCGTATGGAAGTGACGCTTTCGCGATAGCGTTATGCGTTCTGTGTTGCCTTTATAAAACTAAGGTAATTACAAGGGAACTTCCATACTCGGAGGTTCCCTTTTTTTTGCTTTAAAAATCTGGTTAGTATTTGGAGGTTGTATATGATCGTAGTTTTAAAGAATGGTGTTCCTGAAAAAAAAGTTGATGACTTTATCGAAGGTCTCAAGCAGCAGGGGTTCGGCGTTCATGTTTCAAAAGGCGCGACGACGACTATTCTCGGTCTTTTGGGAGATACGTCACGCCTTGAGCCGGAGACGTTCCTTGCAAATGATATCGTAGAAAGCGCGATGCGCGTAAAGGCGCCGTATAAAATGGCGAGCCGCGCGTTCCATCCTGCAAACACGGTGGTGAGTGTTCCGAGTGCAAACGGTGTTGTAAAAATCGGTGACGGAAATGTTGCGGTGATTGCCGGTCCGTGTTCTGTTGAAAGCGAAGAGCAGCTTACGGGAATTGCGGAAGATGTAAAGAAGAGCGGCGCGCGTTTTCTTCGCGGCGGTGCTTTTAAGCCTAGAACAAGTCCGTACAGTTTTCAGGGTATGGGAGCAAAAGGTCTTGAACTGTTAAGCCTCGCAAAGAAAGCGACAGGACTTCCGATTGTGACTGAGCTGATGGATGCACGCCAGCTTGATTTGTTCGATGATGTCGATGTGATTCAGATCGGTGCGCGCAACATGCAGAACTTCGACTTGCTCAAAGAAATCGGTCACTCCAAAAAGCCGATTCTTTTAAAGCGCGGTCTTGCTGCGACGGTGAAGGAACTGCTTATGTCTGCTGAGTATATTATGGCGAGCGGAAACGAAAATGTTATTCTCTGTGAGCGCGGCATCCGCACGTTCGACAACTATACGCGCAACTGTCTCGATGTGAGTATTGTCCCGTACCTCAAAAAAGAGACGCATCTTCCTGTTATCATCGATCCAAGTCACGCGTGCGGACTGCGCTGGATGGTGCCGACTCTTGCAAAGGCTGCCGTTGCAGTCGGTGCGGACGGTCTTATCATCGAAGTGCACAATAATCCCGAAAAAGCATTGTGCGACGGCGAGCAGAGCCTTACGCCGCAGCAGTTTGACGACACGATGAAAGTGCTCGCCAAATACGCCGCGGTGGAAGGAAGAACGCTGTAATAAAAAATCACGGTATAGGAAACGACGATGAAAGAATTAAAAGATATGACATACGGCATTGTGGGACTCGGCATTATGGGCGGCTCGATTGCAAAGGCGATCCGCGCGAATGTGCTCGATATTCCTGATGCGCACGGAAAAATTCTTGCGTGCGACATAAGCACGCAGACGCTCGCAATGGCAAAGGACGGCGGCATTGTAGACGAGACGTTTGCAAGCGCAGACGCCGGCGCGATGGTGTCGAAGTGCGACCTCGTGTACGTGTGTCTGTATCCGCACGCGACGCTCGACTTTATGAAAGCGCATAAAGCTGAGTTTAAAAGCGGCGCCGTCGTTTCCGATATCAGCGGCGTTAAGACGCTCATCGTTGAGCATGTGCAGAGCGTGCTTCGTGACGACGTGGACTTTGTGATTGGTCACCCGATGGCAGGTGGCGCAAAGGAAGGGTACGTCAACTCAAACGGCGCGTACTTTGCAAACAGAAACTATATTCTGCTTCCGCAGACGTGGAATAAAAAGGAAAGCATTGCGCTGATGAAAATGCTTATTTCTGCGATGGGGTTCACGCGCATTGTCGAGACGAACTATAAGAATCATGACCACAAGATAGCTTTTACAAGCCAGCTCTGCCACGTGATTGCGTCTGCACTTGTCGAAAGCGCTGAGGACGAGCGCATCACCGAATTCGGCGGCGGCAGTTTTGAGGACTTAACAAGAATTGCGATGATAAACGCGCCTCTCTGGACTGAGCTGTTTCTCGCAGATAAAGACGAACTTCTTAATCATATTACTAATTTTGAAAAACAGCTTGATATCATTAAGAAAGATATTCAGAACGATGACGCGGACCATTTGGAAAAATATCTGGGCGATGTGCGCAAACGGCGCATGCAGATGGGCACGCTTGTTACAAAAGACAAGTAAAAAGCTATTCTTTTTTGATATCATACTTATTAAGTATTGATAATATATTTTCTAATAATTCTCGCTTTGCAATTGGTAGTTTTCTAATTGTTTGTGAAATAGCATCTGTTGTATTCGTTTCCTTTAACACTTTATTGGAATCTTCTTTCTTGCCTGTTACCAAATATTCTACAGAAACATGTAAAACTTTTGAAATCTTAACTGCATTGTCTGCTGTTGGAGTTGTACCTCTGTTGCTTAAATATCCTTCGAGTGTTCTTTGTGATATACCCGTTTTTACAGAGAGCTGTTTAACTGTCATTCCTTGAAAATCGAGCTCTGAACGGAGCACCGTCTTAAAACATGAAACATTCATGTGATAAAAATACTTCAAATGACGTATAAACAGTATTGAAAATACTTATAACTACGTATAATATGCTACAATATACGCTAAAGTGCGTATTTGTGAGGGTTTATGCGCAAGTTTTTGCTAATGGCTTTTTTCCTGAGTTGTTTTCTTGTAAATAAGATATTTGCCGGACAAACGTCACTTTCGTTTGAGACTGGGAATACTGGCGGCACGGGCTTCTCTGAAGAAGATGGTGTCTGCGTCTCCTGGGAAATAAAAAAGAATGCTGACTTTTGGAATGTATCTACTGGAATACAGTATGCTGCCGGTTCGCTTGATATAACAGTTCCCTCGGAAGTATTCAAAACCTTTTTTAAGGATTCTTATTTTAGTCCTTCAATCTTTGGCGGAGTTTTATATCATGCCTGTTTTTTATCTGCTGATAGTTTTATGCAGAATGAGTTTTTTACATCTGCAATTCAACTCCGGTGCAATCCGATTAACACATCACTGAAATTATTTGGCGGCATTGGTTTTAATAATATCTTTGTTTATTCAATACGCGGTTCTGATGCTGTATCTGATTTTTATGCATTGTTTTCAGTAAGCTGCAGCACTGAAATTAATAACATTTTTGTCATTTCAACAGGCTTGAGTTCTTTTTCTTATTATGTGTATGACTCATTTATGATGCCTCAGTTTTTTGTAAATGCAGAATGGAATCTCACGTCAGTATTGCGGTTGTCGGCATCTGTAAACGTGCGGTATACGAGTGTGAGCGCAGAGGAAAATATGCAGATTGATCATATAGACACAGGTGTAGGAATTTCTTATGCACTGTAAAAATATAGTATTGGGCATTGCGTGTCTTGTGGGATTTGCTTCGTGCAAGAATATTGGCTGGGATAACATTTTTAATCAGGGGTATAAAATTTCAGAACGTGCTGTTTTTACAGATTTGTCTTTATCGGATAGTACAACTATTCCAGTTCAGTACGCGGTCGCATTAATAACTGACACTCATTTTGGCAGACCGGATGGTGACGATAATGCGAAAAAATTTATTAACAGGCTTTCAGAATATAATTTTTCTTCTGGAGAAAAATGTCTTTTTTGCGTACTTCTTGGTGATGTTGCAAACAGCGGAAGTCCGGAAGAATACGCAAAATATAATGAATTTAAACAAACATTGAATGATAAAAATATATCTGTGCTCACTGTTCCTGGCAATCATGATGCATACGACTCAGGAGACAACGGCCGGAATTATATAAAGTATGTTTACCCGACGACATTTTTCAGACTGAAAATAAAAACTATTTCATATTACTTTCTCGACACTGCTGACGGCACGCTCGGTTATGAGCAACTGCAAACACTGTCATCGTTGATGAGAATTGATTCAAATAAAAAAATAACATTCACGCATTATCCGATTTATCCTTATGATGTCTATAAGATGTTGAATTATAGAGAACGGGCGCAGTTGATAAAATTATATGACGACAGCAACGTGATTTTTGATTTTTGCGGACATACTCATATTTACAATACGCATGATTTTGAAAATTTCAAGGAAGTCGTTTTAAGCAGTATTGTTGGTGATGATGAGGCTCCAGCTTTTGTTTTGCTTCATGTTAACAGGGATACAGGTTCTGTTTATTTTGAAAATATACAAGTATATTGATTGTATGGAATGCTTCTGCCAATGGAATTTTCCTGCCATGATAAAAATCCTTTTATGTCCCTTGACCATGCAGAGCTCGGTTATTAGAATAAACGCATTATGACAGACAACAAAATTCTTGATGAATCCATACGGCGTATTCCTGATTTTCCAAAGCCCGGAATCCTTTTCTATGATATTACCGGAGTTCTCGTAAATCCTGTTGCTTTTAGATACTGTATCGATCAGATGGTGAGTCTGTACAAAAATAAGAAAATTGACGCAGTCGCGTGCATTGAGTCCCGCGGATTCATTTTTGCGTCTCCTTTTGCTGAAAAACTTGGCATCCCTCTCATTCTGGTGAGAAAAAAGGGCAAGCTCCCTGGCAAAACATACGGCTGTAAATACGCGCTTGAATACGGCACTGCAGAAATTGAAGTGCAGAAAAGCGATGTGAAAGCCGGTTCTCATATCCTCGTTGTTGACGATCTTATTGCAACTGGCGGAACTTTTGCCGCTGCGCGCAATGTGATTGAGCAGGCTGGCGGTGTCGTTGATGAATTCTTCGGTGTTATCGGTCTGCCGGAACTTAATTACGAGAAAGTGCTTGCACCTGCCCGTGTAACAACGCTGATTAACTTCGGCGGTAAATAATATTTCCCAAATTATTTCGCCTGTGCTATCATTAATAGCATGGACGAGATAAAAAAAGTTTCTTATAAAAAAATAAAATTTCCTGTTCTTGAAGTTTTATTCATCATTTTTTGTACGGCTCTTGTGCCGGTACTTCTGTTTTTGTTCAAGGTATCGGTTTCTATTTATGTTGCGGTCTGCTGCGCTGATGCCGCTCTGTTTGTTTTTCTTTTTGTCTTTCTGATTTACCGCCCGATGAAAAAACTTACCGGTTATCTTTCGTCAGTTGCGGAAGGCGACTTTGGCGATCGTATCGATTTGGGAGCGGCGGCGCTCGATCTTCATATTCTTTCTGATAATCTGAATGAACTTGTTAGCATAAAATGTAACGACCTGATGCAGAATCTCAAAATGGAAATTCTGCAGACTCAGGACATGTCGAATGAATTCCTCACAAAAGTACAGAACGCTGTAACTAATACATCGCGCATCTCTCTCGGCGCTGATTACATACGCGACAGAGTGACAAACCTTAAAACACTTGCTGATAATTCACTCAGCGAAAATACTGCTGTTCGTTCTACGATTGAAGAATACAGAGCGCTTGTTGAACAGCAGGCTGCGGAAATAAAACAGACGGGAGAAATTTTGGACCAGATGAGCAGTGCGCTCAAAACTTCCGCTGCAGAAATGAACCGCAAGAAAGAATTAAGCGGCAAGCTCGAAAAAATGACAAGCCTTGTGGGAACAAATGCCGCGGCAACTGCGGACAATGTTACAAAAATAAGCCAGGGAGTCGATATGCTTCATGACACAATCAAAGTGATTGCGTCTGTTGCGAATCAGACTAACCTGCTGGCGATGAATGCAAGCATCGAGGCGGCTCACGCTGGCTCTGCCGGAGCAGGATTTGCAGTTGTTGCGCAGGAAATACGCAAGCTGAGCGAGCAGACTTCAAAGCAGGTAAAAGGAATTACGGCGTCGCTCAAGGGAATGGCAAAGCAGATTGATGACGCAGTGCAGTCGAGCCGGGAGACGGGAGAAGCGTTTGCCGGAATTGATGAGGAAGTGAAGGAGTACATTTCTACGTTCGACAGTGTTATCGATACGTATTCAGCGCTTGTGCAGCAGAACTCAGAAATATTTTCGCATTATGAAAACATACGAAGCTCGGAAACAAGTGTGAGCAGCGAGGCGGAAAAAATTGCGGTGAGCATCGAAAAATCTTCCGGCAACCTGAAAGGTATCGACGGCTGTATACGCGAGATTCATGAGATCGTTGATCGCAATACGCAGGAAGCGCTTGTATTGAGCCGCTCGCAGGATCCGATATACATGAACGCGGTGGCGAACGGCAAGCGGCTTGAGAAGATGCGCAGAAGAATCGATGTATTCAGACTTTCTTCTGTTCCTGAAAAATTATGGAAGGCTGATAAGAACGAGCTGTGGACTGTAATCGCAGCAATGTTTGCTCACTTGGACTGGACCGTAAAACTGCTTGAGTATCTGCATGGCAAAAATGACGATGTACGTACGCAGATTCCCTGCGGAAAAACAGAGTTCGATAAATGGTTCTACGGCGACGGCGTGAAAAAATACGGCGGCCGGCCGGAGGCTGCGGAGATACAAAAGCTCGACGAGCAGATACACCAGAAAGCGATTCTTCTTTCACGCCTGCGTGATGCCGGAAAAGAACAGGAAGCGACGATTGAATTCAGCGAGCTGCTTGAGCTTTCGCGCGCAATGATTATCGAGCTTAATAAGCTCAAAGTCCATCTTGTTAAGACGCTTGCCGGAAACAGTGACGAACAAGCAGAATGCAAAGACGCATCAGGCGTCAGCGGCGCATCACGCATGAACGCGGCGGCAGACCGCAGTGCTTGTGCAGTTCCCGGCGCTGAAGACAAAAAAAATGCAGCGCCGGATAAACCGGACGCTGCAGATGATGTTAGCGAACTGGAATCAGTTTAGTTAGCTTTCTTGAGGTGGATTGCGAATCCGCCGACTTCTTTGTCGAGATAAACGACTTTCATCGGAGATTTGCCGGGTTCACCCATGTAGCTTGCTGTTTCCATAACAGGTTTGAAGCCGAACTTTGCGAGGTATGCGAGAGCGCGGTCTACGTTCCATGTTGCAACGCAGATGTGTCCGTTTGTACCGCGGCCCGGTTTCTTCATGATTTCAATCTGTGTGTCTGCGAAGATTGAAGAGTTGCCGACTTTTGTTGCAAGTCCGAAGAGTGCGAACTGTTTTGCAATTTCCATTGCTTCTGCTTCGTTCTTTGCGTTGATTCCCATGTGCTCGACTTTAAAGCCGTGCATTGCGGTTACAGCATCTTTGCAGATCTGTGTGATTTCATCCCATTTTTCGCCTTCGATAAGAGGGCCTTTTACCATCCAGGTTCCGCCCATGCAGAGAATGTTCTTTCTTTTTGCATATTCAGAAAGGTTCTCTGTGTTGACTCCGCCTGTCGGCATGAATGTGCACTGCGGGAACGGTCCGCCGAGAGCATCGATCATCTTTACGCCGCCCACGACTTCTGCCGGGAACAGTTTGAGATGTGTGAGTCCTTTTGCGAGGGCTGCTTCAACTTCTGTCGGGTTAGAAAGACCAGGCATGCACGGAATCTTGTTTTTGAGACAATAGTCGATAACGTCTTCTTTGTATCCCGGGCTGACGATGAATTTAACGCCAGCTTTCTTTGCGCGTTCTGCCTGCTCAACGTTGATAACGGTGCCGGCGCCAACGAGCATCTCAGGGCATTCTTTTACGATTGCTTTGATTGCATCTTCTGCAGCTGCTGTGCGGAAGGTGACTTCTGCTGCCGGGAGTCCGCCGGCGATAAGTGCTTTTGCGAGCGGCACTGCTTTTGCAGCGTCGTTAATAGCGACGACCGGAATGATGCCGATGTCGCGGAACTGTGTGTAAATGTCTGACATATAGAGCTCCTGTTACGAATTTAATGTCTTTACTATAGTATAAAGCGCTTCAAATGTAAATTGCCGGCAGAAAAGTGCGCTCTGCAGCGATGAGAATAAAGATTTCGTTCGTCTTGTGTGCAGTATTTTACCAGTCAGACCGGGCGAATGATGACTCTGTTTTGTTTTCTGCTGTATTTTCGAGCAGCGAATAGAAATCGAGTCCGGTGCGCGCTTCAACTGCATCTACTGTGACAGCATAGTTCCAGTATGAGTCGCTGCATCCTTTGTTCGGAATGATAAAGCCGACTGCAATCACTTTTGCCGCGTCATCGGGAGTCGATGCGTCCTGTGTGTCTCTGTACACGGGCGCGAGAATCACTTTGTAGAAATAGCGCGGAATCGCAACCTTGTCTGCTCCGATAGAAGCGAATGATGAAGCGGGGGAATCGAGCACCGGTCCGCACACAACGTACACGCGCCCGAAATTTTCTGACCACGAGCGCACTTGTTCCTCAAGCTCTTTCCAGATTCCTCTGTTGAACGACGGCGCCTGAGGCGTCATGTTGCTCAGATAAAATGATTCGCTCATTGCTGCGGGGCTGAACGAAAAGTCTGCGGCAGGGGCGAGGTGTCCGCGGTCGTAGCCGGAGCTGCGGTAATCGTCGAGCGAAGCGGAGCCTGTCGTAATCAGCGGATCAGGGCGGAAGTCGTCTGTGCGGGAAGACGCTCTTGTTAATTCTGATTTGTCGAGTTCCCATGCAGCCCATTCAGCTTCTTCGTAAGACTCGCGGTAACACAGTGTGTATGAAGTGAACTTCCGCACCTGATGGTCGGAAGCGGCTGTCTGTGACGATGCTCCTGCTGACGAGGCGCGCGTGCCGGGACAGAGCGGAATCTCAAGCCCGGGGGAAAGTGCAATCATCGCAGGCGCGTGTGTTGCGGATTGCGCTGGTGCTGCGGGTGCGTGTGCCGCAGAAGAAGCAGGTGTGCTATGGGCGGGCACTGATGCCGCTGGTACTGCGGGCGCGTGTGTTGCGGATTGCGCTGATGTTGCCGGTGCATGTGCTGCACTTTGCGCTGATGTCTGCTGTGGCGCAGAAGCCTGTGCCGCAGACTGCGCTGCACTGCGGTTTTTGCGTGCAGTCCAAACAAACAGTGCGATGCCGAGAACGATTGCGCATATCAGTATGATGAGTATGACAATGAGAACTTTGTTTGCATGATTATTTTCTGTATTTTCCATCAGTCAGTTTTCCGTAAATATGTATTCCCAGTATGATACGCCGACCCATGTATTGAATTTGCGTCCGACTTCCGTTAGGTCTCCTGCTTTTTTGAATCCCATTTTTTTGTGGATTGCCCAGCTTGCTTCGTTCGGTGTCGTGATGATTGACATGAGCGCATGCATTCCGAGTTTGCGGCAAGCGTCTATGAGCGCTGTAAAAAGAAGTGTGCCGGTGCCGTTCCTGCGGGAATCTTTGTCGAGGTAAATAGAAACGTCTGCGGTGTAGCGGTACGACGAGCGCTCTGCAAAAGGAGAAGCGTAGCAGTAGCCGGTGACTCGCCCGTTCTCTTCATTCACAAACCACGGGTAGCGCGCTGTTACTGAGGCGATTCTTCGTTTCATTTCCTGCTCGTCAATTTTTTTCTCTTCAAAAGTAATAGTTGTGTTTTCTATATAATAGTTATAAATACCGGCGATTGCTTTCGCATCGTCTGCCGTAACGTTTCTAATCATGCAGTCAGTATACCAGAATAAGTGATGATAATGAACACGAGCGGTTTTTATAAACATAAAAGGTGATTTTATCAACACGTGTCATTTTTTACATTGCAAACGCTCCGTTTGTGCCGTATCATTACAGTATGACAATATATGAACTGATTAATGCGCTTACCGGCTACGGTGTTACGACCGGTCTTGTAAAGTCTGACGATGTCATTTACACGAAAAACCGTCTGCTTTCACTTTTTGCGCTCGACGGCTTCGAGTCTGCCTCACAGGCGTCTTCTCTTCCTAAAACTCAGGTGACTGATCTGCCTGAAATTCTTTCGGGTATGATTGAGTATGCGTCGTCTCACAATCTTTGCGACGGCGAAAGCATTGTTTCACGCGACCACTTTGATACAAAAGTAATGGGCATTCTTACGCCGTGTCCGTCTGCAGTGCATGAAGTTTTTTCATCTCTTTACAAAAAATCTCCTGAGCAGGCAACTGACTTTTTCTATAAATTCAGTCAGGACACGAACTATATCAGGCGGGACAGAATAGCGCGCGATCTCAAATGGAAAACGAAAACTCCGTACGGCGACCTCGACATTACTATTAATCTGAGCAAGCCGGAAAAAGACCCTAAGGCAATAGCTGCTGCCCGCAACGCTCCGCAGACAGGATATCCTTCGTGCGTGCTTTGCAAAGAAAACGAGGGATACGCGGGAACTGCTGCAAGGGAAGCGCGCCAGAATCACCGGACGATTCCGCTTGTGCTCCATGGCGAGAGCTGGGGATTCCAGTATTCACCATACGTATACTACAACGAGCACTGCATTGTGTTCAGCTACGAGCACCGTCCGATGAAAATATGCCGCGACACTTTTTATCGTCTGTGTGATTTTATCACTCAGTTCCCGCACTATACAGTCGGGAGCAATGCCGATCTGCCGATTGTGGGCGGCTCAATTCTGAGTCACGATCATTTTCAGGGAGGCCGTTATGAATTTCCGATGGCCCGCGCAAAAGTGGAGGAGTATGTTGAGATTGCCGGGTTCACAGAGTCTCCCGAAAAACAGGCTGCGTCGCTCGGCATGAGTCCGCTCGGCTCAAGCAAAATAACAGCGGGAATCGTCAGCTGGCCGATGTCTGTAATCCGTCTGCGCGGCTCGAATGTTGAGAAGCTCGTTGCATGCGCAGATAAAATACTTCTTTCATGGAGAGCGTACACAGACAAAGATTCGTTTATCTTTGCCGAGACTGACGGCGAGAAGCACAATACGATTACACCGATTGCACGGCGCCGCGGTTCCGACTACGAACTTGACCTTGTGCTCCGCAACAACATCACGACGAAGGAACATCCGCTCGGCGTTTTTCATCCGCACGCAGAGCTTCATCACATCAAGAAGGAAAACATCGGTCTGATTGAAGTGATGGGGCTTGCCGTTTTGCCGAGCCGTCTTAAAAAGGAACTTGCCGGTCTTGCTGATGCGATTATACAAAAGCGCGATATCACTTCTGATCCTGAACTTGGAAAACATGCAGCGTGGGTTTCTGAATTTTTGCCGCGTCATCCTGAGTTGAACAAAGAGAATGTAAACAGTATTCTTGAGCAGGAGACGGGCATTGTGTTCAGTCACGTGCTAGAACATGCCGGTGTCTATAAACGGACTCCCGAAGGAAAAGCTGCGCTTAATAAATTTATCGCGCAGGTGTGACTTTCCATTTTCTCCGAGAAGGAACTATGGTATTTCAAAAGACTCATTTTATTAAGACACTTTGTTTGTTTTCTGCTTGTGCCGTATTGGGTACATTTGCATTTGCTTCACCGGAAATACAGTCTCATGTTCTTCCTGCGGACAAAGAGTATGTCCTTGTTGTACAGGGATATGACTGGGGTCCTGCTGCCGACAAAATAATTATTAATACCGGAAAAGATGTAATGTCCGACGAAATCAGAAAAGAAGATTTCAGCGTCGACATCATGATGAAAATTTCCATGAAAGGAAAATCGCATGGCTTTGTAAAAGGCCATCGCACTGTAACTAGCGCATATCTTTCTGATGAGAACGGCACCGCGTCTTCTAAAAAAGGAAAGTACATTACGCTTGTGCTTCAGGTGAATCCTGCCGACAATATGTGCAATCCTTTTTTCAGCATCCCGGTTATTACTTCGTTCAATCAGGCGTATGGACTTCGGATTCAAAATGATGCGCTCAATCTTTCAATCACAAAGCGTACGGGAATCGAAGGAGCTCTTGCGGGGCAGTTCGGAACAGGTGTTGCAAAATCAAATGACTATGAAGGCAAAGAAGTTTCGATTTCCTATGCATCATGGGAACCTCGCGCGCATGCTGAAAAAACGCCGCTTATTATTTTTCTTCACGGAATTTCAGGCGGCGGAAAAGATCCGTATATTCCGCTGTACGACACAAAAACTGTCGCGCTGATTACTCCCGAAATCCAGCAGTATTTTAAGAACGGCGCCTGCGTGCTTGTTCCGCAATGTCCTACAGGCTGGCTCGAAACAACAACAAAAGATATTTTTGGAAAACGGTTGTGGGAACCTGTTGATATCGGCGGTACAATTCATCGGACGACAAGACCTGTGTATGATTTTCTCGGCAAGTATTTCGACTCGCGTGACGATTTTACTGATGAAAACACAAAGCCTACCGCAGCTGTTTCGTACTGGACGATTGCGGTCAAAAGTCTGATCGACGATTACGTTGCGATGCATCCGTATATCGACAAAGACAGAATCTACATCGGCGGATGTTCTGCCGGCGGATACATGGTTATTAATATGCTTATCCAGTGCCCCGGTTATTTTGCCGCAGCGTTCCCGGCGTGCGAAGCATATTTGGATTCTAAAATTACTGATGAGCAGATAAAAGACATTTCCAAAGTACCGCTCTGGTTTACGTATGCAAAGAATGATCCGCGCATTGCGCCTTCTACTCACTCAATTCCGACAATCGAACGGATAAAGGCTGCCGGCGCAAAAGACATTCATGTTTCTGTGTTTGATGATGTCCACGATCTGACGGGAACTTATTTTATGAAGCCGATTGATAAGGACGACTACAACGACGATAATGAAAAAGTCTGCGTGCCGGCCGACTCGACGGAGCCTAAAGTGCCGTATCAGTACAACGGTCATTATTCGTGGATTTATGTTCTTAACAACAGTTGCGAGGACAACGGAGTCAAGCTGTTCGACTGGCTCTCAAAACAGTCCCGCTGAAAAATATTTTCATACTTGTAGACTAACATTTTACGCAATGATAAAATAATTCACTCTATTTAATTATTCGAGGGTTACAAGTATGTCTACGCTCACTATTCCGAAAGGATACAAAGCACTGCTCGGCGAAAAAGAGACCGAGCACGCAATCGTCATGATCAAAGATTTTTTTCAGCTTTCACTTTCTACAGAGCTGAATCTTACCCGTGTTACAGCTCCGCTTTTTGTGCCCAGCGGTACCGGATTGAATGACGACCTGAACGGCGTTGAGCGCCCTGTTCATTTTGAAGCAAAAGACCTTAATAACGAAAAACTCGAAATCGTTCATTCTCTTGCAAAGTGGAAGAGAGTCAAAGTGACCGAAATGGGACTTATGCCCGGATTCGGCATCTACACCGACATGAACGCAATCCGCGCTGACGAGGAACTCGACAACATCCATTCACTGTATGTTGACCAGTGGGACTGGGAAATGGCAGTCGATGCTGCTGACCGCACTGTTATGTACCTCAAGGAAGTCGTGAAGAAAATTTACCGCTGCCTCAAACAGACAGAGTTCTACATTTACGACCGCTATGAAGAAATCAAACCGTGTCTCCCCGAAAACATTACCTTTATTTTCGCGGACGACCTGCAGAAAAAATATCCGAAGCTTTCTCCGAAAGAACGCGAGTATGAAGTATGCCACCAGTACGGCGCTGTGTTCCTGATTGGCATCGGCGGAAAACTGCCCGACGGCACAATCCATGACGGACGCGCTCCTGACTACGATGACTGGATCAGCGAAAGCGGTGACGGCCACAGGGGACTCAACGGAGACCTGCTCGTATGGAATCCTGTTCTTCAGACAGCTTACGAACTTTCTTCAATGGGTATCCGCGTATCGCCTGAGTCTCTCAAAGCTCAGCTTGCAGAGCGCGGCTGTCCGGAACGCGCAAAGCTCGACTTCCACAAAAAGCTGCTCGACGGAAAACTGACGCTTACAATGGGCGGCGGCATCGGCCAGAGCAGACTCTGCATGTATTTCCTGCGCAAAGCCCACATCGGCGAAACACAGGTAAGCATTTGGCCTGACGATATGCGCGCAAAATGCGAGAAAGCAGGAATCCACCTTTTGTGAAAGAATATGCGTTCAGTGATTCCGACCTCGAATCTTCTCTTCCTGCGTTTGCTGCAAAAGGCATTACGGAACTGACTGTTCACGACGAGGCAATCACTGAGCACAAAGGACGTCTGCTTCATTTTATGCAGGCAGTTGCCCGCGACGCGCCTGATCTTTTCGTAACAATTCCGGTAAGCGCCGAGCTTCTTGACCTCGACGTGTGCAAGGCTGCATCGCAGATTTACTGCACGCTCGAAATCCCGCTCAAAGGCACAAGCAAGGGCGGCACGTATCTTTTCGACAAAAAGTTTTATTCACACCGCGCGGCGATGCTCAATAACATGGGGCTTGTATTCGGGTTCGATGTTGATTTTGCATGTGTCGCCGGTGATGCGCTTAAGCTGTTCCGCGACCGCCTCGACTTTGCAGTGTCGCTCATGCCGAATCACATCGACTTTCCTCAGCTCGTAGACGGCGCTGATTACGCTCAGCCATCCCCTACAGCAACATTCTCTACACAGGACATAAAGGCCGCAAAGCTCTGCGCATTTGCGTGTGAGTCATTCTACAGTTTTGGCCGCGCAGTACCGTGGTTTCTTTCTATATTAAAGCCGCTTCAGATGAACGCATCGCGCTTTTTTCAGGACTTTGCTGAATGGCAGCGGTGCAACAACTGCGATAAGGCTTCCGGCTGGGACGCAGAGGGCGCAAAGCATGCTGACATCGAAAAAATGCAGCTTCTATTCCTGCGCTTTAAATATGAAGAAAAAAACAGACTTCCGCTTTTTGCGGTCGTGAACGATATCGTTCGGCTTAACGGAGCGCTTTCCCGCTGCCTGTCGGACGGCGAAGAATCTACTATAGAATTATCATATAATCCGGATGACCTTTTGGGACCGGAGAGCCTTTCTATCAGTTCATTTGCAGACAACGTCTGCATGGAAAATACAAAAGTAAAAATATTCATGGGTGAAGACGGTCCTGACTACAGAGTGCTGTAAATTGCGTCTGTTACAGTAAATACAGCTTCCGGAAGCTGATTTTTCGGCTATTTTTAGTTGACGCTCGCGTATCTGCATGAGTATCTTACAATTAACAATAAAGCATCAGGAAGACAAGTGATGAAGGACGAAAAAGAGCACGTAAAGGAAGATGAGGCTAAAAAAGCGCAGCCGGATACAACAGATACAGCGAAAACTGCATCTCAAAATGAATCTGGCAAGACTTCTGGAGCCGAAGCAGCAGCTGATGACGCGGCGAAAGCCGGACAAAAGACTGAAACAAAGCCGGAAGACAAGCTTGCAGCTGCGGAAAAGAAAATCGCAGCGCTCGAAGCAGAAAATGCCGACCTTAAGGATCAGGTGCTCCGCCGTGCTGCGGATTTTGACAACTACCGCAAGCGCATGCTTCAGGAAAAACAGGACGCGTTCGACTATGCGAATACGAATCTGCTTACCGATCTGCTCGACAGCATCGACAACTTTGACCGCACGGTTGAGGCAGCCGCTACTGCAAAAGATCCGAAGTCAATTGCCGACGGAATCAAAATGGTCGACAAGAACCTCGTGAGTATGCTTGAAAACAAATACAACCTTGCGAGCTACGGCGCAAAAGGCGATGCGTTTGATCCTGATCTTCATCAGGCAATCGGAAGTTCACAGGGACCGGTCAAATCTCCGGTTCTTGCAGAAGTATATCTCAAAGGCTACAAGCTCAAGGACAGAGTTATCCGCCATGCAAAAGTGATGGTAACGATGCCGGAAGAGAAGAAAGCTGAAGAGAAAAAGGCAGACAAAGCTGCCGAAGAAAAGAAATAGGTAATTTTTACGGGAAACAACCCGGTAGAGGAGTAAAAACATTATGGGAAAAATTATTGGTATTGACCTTGGAACAACGAACTCCTGCGTTGCCGTTATGGAAAACGGTGAGCCGGTCGTTATTCAGAACTCAGAAGGCGGACGCACAACTCCGTCAATCGTCGGATTTACAGCAAAAGGCGACCGCATCGTCGGTCTTCCTGCAAAGAACCAGATGGTAACAAACCCGAAGAACACCGTTTATTCAATTAAACGTCTCATCGGACACAAATACAGCGAGCTTCAGGGCGAGGCTACAAAGCTTCCGTACACCGTTCTTGACCACGGTGCAGACGTCCGCGTTCAGATTGACGAGAACGGCTCAAAGAAAGAGTACAGCCCGCAGGAAATCAGCGCTTTCATTCTTCAGAAAATGAAGAAGACAGCTGAGGATTATCTTGGACAGCCTGTTACCGAAGCAGTCATTACTGTTCCGGCATACTTCAACGACGCGCAGCGCCAGGCAACTAAGGATGCCGGCAAAATCGCCGGTCTTGATGTAAAACGCATCATCAACGAACCGACCGCAGCTTCTCTTGCTTTCGGCTTTAACAAAGACCAGAAACAGGAAAAGACAATCGCTGTATACGACCTCGGCGGCGGTACATTCGATATTTCTATTCTTGAACTCGGCGACGGCGTTTTCGAAGTCAAATCAACAAACGGCAACACACAGCTTGGCGGCGATGACTGGGACCGCCGTGTGATTAACTGGCTGATTGACGGATTCAAATCAGATACTGGCATCGATCTTTCACACGACCCGATGGCTATGCAGCGTCTCCGCGAAGCCGCAGAAAATGCAAAAATCAGCCTGTCCAACCAGACGACTGCAGACATCAACCTGCCGTTCATTACAGCAGATGCAACAGGACCGAAACACCTCCAGAAGACACTCAGCCGCGCTCAGTTTGAGCAGATGACTGACGACCTCTTCCAGGCAACAAAAGAGCCGTGCAAAAAAGCAATGGCTGATGCCGGCATTACACCGGACAAGATTGATGAAGTCCTGCTCGTCGGCGGTTCAAGCCGTATGCCGAAAGTCCAGGAAGTTGTTAAGGAAATCTTCGGCAAAGAGGGCAACCGTTCAGTCAACCCGGATGAAGCTGTTGCAGTCGGCGCAGCAATTCAGGGCGGCGTTCTTGCAGGAGACGTCAAAGATGTTCTCTTGCTCGATGTTACACCTCTTTCACTCGGTATTGAAACAATGGGTGGCGTCTTCACAAGACTGATTCCGCGCAACACGACAATTCCGACTCGCAAGAGCCAGATATTCTCAACCGCTGCTGACGGACAGACTGCTGTAAGCATTCATGTCCTTCAGGGTGAACGCGAAATGGCAAGCCAGAACCGCACGCTCGGAAACTTCGACCTTGTCGGAATTCCGGCAGCACCGCGCGGAGTACCGCAGATTGAAGTTACATTTGATATCGATGCGAACGGCATCGTCCATGTTTCTGCAAAGGATCTCGGCACTGGCAAGGAACAGCACATTCAGATCACTTCATCAAGCGGCCTGAGTGAAGAAGAAATTAACAAGATGGTTAAGGATGCAGAGGCTAACGCCGAAGCAGATAAAAAGCAGCGCGAGAGCATCGATGTTCGCAATGAAGCAGACAGCCTCATTTACGCAACAGAGAAGAGCGTCAAAGACCTTGGCGACAAAGTGAGCGCCGGCGACAAGCAGAAGATTGAGGAAGCTACAGCCGCACTCAAGAAGTCAATGGAAGGCAGCGACATTGCCGACATCAAGGCAAAGACAGAAGCTCTCAAGAATGCTTCTTATAAGATTGCAGAGGAAGTGTACAAACAGCAGGCTGCACAGGGTAACGCAGCTGGCGGACCTCAGGGCGCAGCCGGTGCTGGTCCGAATGCAGCTGGCGGCGATGCAAAAGCTAACAGCGGCTTCGACAAAGGCAAGGCAGACGATGCTGAGTACGAAGTGCACGACGATGATAAAAAATAATTAATTCCGTATCATGTGCATGTCTCAATGATGTGTACATCTGCAGGTGCTTCGTAGTGCGGGGCGCCTGTGTATGGAATCAGAACACCTCCGCCATTGCGGCGGGGGTGTTTTTTATGGTACAACTAAAAGCTGGAAAATATTATGGGAACTAAAAGAGACTATTACGAAGTACTTGGCGTCGAAAAGGGCGCGTCAAAAGATGACATTAAAAAGGCGTACAGAAAGCTCGCCATCAAGTATCATCCTGACCGCAATCCCGGCAACAAGGAAGCAGAAGACAAGTTCAAGGAAGCAACTGAAGCATACGAAGTGCTTTCAGACGACCAGAAACGTCCCATTTACGATCAGTACGGCTTTGCAGGACTCGACGGAATGGCAGGCGGCGGCGGAGCTGACGGCGGTCAGGGTTACAGCCATGCATTCCATGACTTCAGTGATTTGTTTGGCGGCGCAGGCGGCGGGTTCGGAGACATATTCGAAAACCTGTTCAACGGCGGAAGTTCAATGGGCGGCGGAAGCCGCAGAGGACGCAATCCAACAGACCCTGCTGAAGGCCAGAGCCTTCGCTATGATTTGGACATTTCGTTCCGCGACGCCGTATACGGTACAAAAGCAGATATAAAATTCCAGCACAACGAAACATGCTCTGCATGCAACGGCACTGGAGGCACGGGAAGAAAAACGTGTCCTACATGCCAGGGTATGGGACAGGTAAGACGCAGCGCAGGATTCTTTGCGGTTCAGCAGACATGTCCTTCCTGCAACGGCACAGGCTCGATTATCGACCATCCGTGCGCAACATGCCGTGGAAGTGGATTTGAAGAAAAGAGCAAGCGCATGACGCTTACGATTCCTGCGGGAGTCGATGACGGAAAGCGCATCGTGATTCCGCATCAGGGTGATGCCGGCGCTAACGGCGGACCTGCAGGCGACCTCATCGTCGTTCTTCACGTTGATCAGCACGAATACTTTGAGCGCGACGGACAGGATTTGTACTGTGCAGTTCCTGTTTCTATTGCACAGGCTGCGCTCGGCGAGACAATAAATGTTAAATCACTCGATGGAAAAGACATCGAAGTTAAACTTCCTGCCGGAACATCAAACGGAAAACTGCTTCGCGTAAAAGGCGAAGGCGTTCCGCTTACCGGCACAACACGCAAGGGTGATTTATACATAAAGATAATTGTGCAGGTTCCGCTCCACATGACAACGCAGCAGCGCGAACTTCTGGAACAGTACGCAAAAATCGAGAATGCGACAAAGTCACCGCAGCCGGTGCCGCTTTCATCGCTTCGATAATTATTAATTTATTATGACAGAAAGATTTCCTGAATGGTATGAATCATTTACAGCTGCCGGATGTGACCGGCTTTCATCCCTTCAGGAATATCTTTCTCGTAACGGAATAGAAACATCCGTTGTGCCTATTGAAGGCCGCCGTCATCTCTACGTTACATTCCCTTCATCATCATACAATCCGCTTTTTAAAATCAAAACAGTTCTTGCTCATTACGACCGAGTTGAAAGAAGCCCCGGTGCAAACGATAACTCGTCCGGTGTGTTCGCGCTGGCACAATGGGCAATACGGCTGCAGAAAATGTCGAGCACAGGCTATGTCCACAATGTGCGCATTTTTTTTACTGACGGCGAAGAACTTGGCGAAAACGGCGTATCGTCTCAAGGAGCGTTCGGCTTAGCCGAGCTGTTTAAAAAACTTGGCATTGTTAAAGACGACGTATACGTGTTCGACAGCGTTGGTCGTGGCACCGTGCCGATTCTTGCGCAGGCAGGACTAAGCGATGTCCGGGCAATTTCAAAAAATAATAATTTTGCAAAGCGCTTTGCCGACTTGTACGACCGCACACAGAATCTTCTGCGCTCCGTGAGCCGCGAATCATGGATGACACTTCCTGTTCCGTACAGCGACAATGCAGGCTTTCTTGCATGCGGTATTCCTGCAGTGGCAATCACCATGCTTCCCAACGAAGAAGCAACACAGTATGTGCGAGAGCTTGCCGCAGATAAAACATTATCGCAGGCGGTAATGAACTGCAGAATGGAAAAAGACGAGACGGGCAGAGACATTGTTCCGCGCTTCCGTTATGAAGAAAAAATGCCTAAGACATGGAGATTGTTCCATACCGAATACGACAATATGCTCAGCCTTACGCCGGAAAGTTTTGACGTGATGGAAAAATTGTTAAACGCTCTTGCTGATATGAAGACAATGGCGTAATAAAATTGTGCGCCAGAAAACAGTCACTTGCCCAGATTATTAAGTTCTGCAAGATACGCTGTTACTGATTTTACATACAGCTTGTCCTGATGCGCAATATGCTGAATAATCCAGTCGTACAGAAATTTTACAAAATTAATAGCATCGCCCATAGAAACAGTCTCGAAGTTTCTGTCCATTTCAAGAATCTTAATCGTAAACGCCGCGTGCATTTTTTTATGAGCGTCAAAGTCCGCATAGCCTGCTGACTTCATCAGAAGCTCTTCTTCCTGCAGATGAGTGCGCACATAATCTGTGCATTCATGCAGCGCTGCGACAAGCGTTGATTCCCACACGAGACTGTTGCCGTTTGTGCGCGATGTTAAAAGCGCCTGATAGAATTTATTGCAGAGCAGGACAAGCTGTTTGTGCTGCTCGTCAATTGTACGTATGCCGATTTCAAAACGTGAGTCCCATTTGATGTAGTCTTTATCCATAAAAAATACCTGCTTATGCAACGTAAATGTATATTATTAATTTAATGCACAATATTAAGCTTAACAAGACCGTCGTAAATAAGCTGAACAGACATTCCCGCCAGAATCAAGCCCATTATTTTTTCAATCACAAACATACCGGTTGTGCCGATGAACTTGAGTATGACAGTGCCGCTTCTCATCGAAAGATATTCGAGCACGAGACCTATTGCGAGAGACAAGATAAGAATGATGCACGGAATCGGACCGAATGATTCTGACGACACCTGCAGCATGATTGTCGTAATCATGCCGGGGCCGGCGATGAGAGGAATTGCAATCGGGAATACAGCTGTCATCATTGCGCCCTCAGGATCGATTGATGACTCCGGTGTGTTGCGGATGCGCGGTTTGCTCTGAATCATTTCGTATGCGATTGTAAAGAACAGAATGCCGCCTGAAATATAGAATGCGCCCGGTGTGATACCGAAAAACTTAAGAATCAGATTGCCAAAAATCACGAACACAAGCATGACAATAGCCGCGACCATGATTGAGCGTCTGATGATGCGGCGCTGTGTCTGCTTGTCGTAGTCACTGGTGACGGCGAGAAACTGCGGCACGATTCCGATCGGGTCGATGACAATGAGTACAGTGAAAAAAACTTTAAGAAACTGCGTTATGTAAGCCATACGGCAAGTATAAAGGGAAAAGGGGAGTAGGAAAAGGGGAGTAGGAGAATCTTGCAGTAAAGAAAATACGAAGCTATACTGCCCGTATTCAAAGAGGTAATTTAAAATGTCAGAAGAAATTGAGCGGATTGCTTTTGAAACAGGACTGGTTGTAAAACAGCTTCTTGAACAGGCTCAGCTTGTAAAAGGAAACATTCTTGTTGTCGGCTGCTCATCAAGCGAAATCAGAGGCAGCAGAATTGGTTCTGATTCAAGTGAAGAGATTGGAAAAACGGTCTTTAAGTCAATTTACGATATAGTTCATCCGCAGGGCATATTTCTTGCAGCCCAGTGCTGTGAACACCTGAACAGAGCGCTTGTTGTGGAAGCCGCCTGTGCTGAAAAATACAATTATGAACAGGTAAGCGTTGTGCCGTGGATTCACGGCGGCGGTTCATTCGGGGCTGCGGCATACCGCGGGTTCGAACAGCCGTTTATGATTGAACATATAAAAGCGCATGCAGGGATAGACATCGGCGATACTCTCATCGGCATGCATCTGCGCGATGTTGCGGTTCCTGTCCGCATAGAACAAAAGACAATTGGCGAAGCGCATATTGTGTGCGCCCGTACGCGGCCAAAACTTATCGGCGGTGAAAGAGCGCGGTATACTGAATAATAATTGTCAGTGCAGAATCAGTTTTCTGGTGATGTATATCAATTGTTCCGGCAGGAAAAACGGGATGCAGCTGCTGCTGGACGGATACATTCCTTTCTTCATCACTGAAAAGAGAATGATATGGCGCTTACGCGGATGCCATTATCCCAATAACGGTCAGATCACCTTTTCCTTTGCCGTTGTATCAATAAGTTCCGTTCCCTTTCTTCCTCAGAACAAATCGAGCGAGCTGTTCAGATACATCTTTTCCCGTACCTGCAGCTGGTATTCCGGCTTTGTCATGTAGTAGAGAAGGAACTCAAGGACAATCGCGCTGCCAAGACTTCTTCCTTCTATTTTGAACTGGGTAAATCCCATAGGCAGATAGACTTGCTGTATCGCTTCGATGCTGATGAATCCGGGGTTCTTCATTGCTTTTGAAAAAACATATCCTTCATCTGCGTCCGGAGAAATGCATGTGTGGTCAGCGCATTCTTCTCCAAGAACTTTGCGGCTTACATTTTCATAGCATGCCTTACGGTCGGTGCAGTTGAACCAGCAGCATTCGTTGCAGAGAAATTCTACTTTCTTTTTGCACTTGTCATTCAGCGTGTTCAGCTTCTCGCTGTTGCTGTTCATGCGGAAGTCAGGCACGACATACTGGAATTCTTTTCTGTTTAGTTCTGAACAAAGTTTGTCCCATTCGATAATAACTTTTGTTGTTGAGGAAACGAAATAATATTCAGGATACTGTTTGTGAATATAGTCCATGAGCAGATCTGAATAGATGATGATTCCGTTTTTGACTGTACCGCCGTGTTCAAACTGCGCGCACAGTTCATTGCACTTCCGGTCAGAAAGATGTTCCTTTTTTAAAAGTGAATTGCTGAACGTGAGGCGCGATGAAATGCCGTAGTCTCGCATGAGCGCTTTGACTTCTTTTGCATCATTGTCTCCTGCCCCCACGCGGCCTCCGCCCCACAGACAGTCACCGGGCGCGCCGTACACGGAGCCGATGTCACACCATGGGTAGAACCACTCGCGGTGTTCATAAAACAGCGGAAGAAAAAGAGTGTACAAATCGTAGAACTCAAACAGTCCGGGAAGAGAAAAATGTGCTGT